>ERZ779874.49-NODE-49-length-129443-cov-65.458025_pt1 | contig 129443 bp, 143 predicted proteins | sample MGYA00511031_ERZ779874 | MGnify/ENA primary metagenome ERZ779874 (study PRJEB29588, sample SAMEA2156850) | human gut metagenome | biome: human gut; feature: human-associated habitat; material: faeces | place: Denmark | collected 2008/2010 ...
TTTTATCATTATGGCAACTTCTAAATTGAACAAGGAACAGTATGCAAACATCGGTTCGTTTGCAGGTATCATGTTGGTTTACAACTCTACCAACAAGGACGGTGAACTCGTGCAGACGGCACAGCACTTTTTCGGTGCGGACTTTGAGCCTGCCGACAAGTCGGACAACGAGATTTTCCGTGTGATTAAAAACATGGTCGCAACTATGTGGCACACCATTGCGGAGGAAAAGAAACTGCGTGCCGATGCCGACGGCATACGCTCGAAATTCCGTGCCACAACCCCTGCGGAAATCATCATCTGCGAGAAGTCGGGAAATCGTATCAAGAAGTACGACCTTACCGACAGCGTTTGGGCGCGTATCGGTCTTGTGCCGACCAAAGTAGACCTCGAGAAGTCAAACCGTGATTTCCAAAAGACAATCCATGCCGCTGCAAAGGCTATCCGCAACGCCATGGATTTCGCCCCGAACCTCGCCAGCCTCGAAAAGCCAACCGAGAAAACGACCAAGACCGGCAAGGCTGAAAAGGTGGCGGAACAGCCTGCCGGAACGGTTGCCGACGAAAGCAAAAAGGCGGCATAAGGGCAACGGAGTAACTGAAACCTGCCCGAAAAAGGCAAAAGGACGGCAGGCAGCCCGCTGAACGTGTGGGACTGCCTGCCCTTTTCGTATCTGCCGTCGTAAGCGCGTGTTCTTGTGACGTATGCCACGGATACGCGCTTTTCATTTCGGGCGAAAGCAACTGTAACGTGATAGGCGAAAAGAATTTCCCGGCAAAAAACGGTGCCGGGACTGTACCTCCGCCGCAGGACGGGGAGTACACCGTGGACGACCTGAAGACCGCTCTGGAAGAGTCCGAGCGGTCGCTGCATGATGCCGTCTTCATAGCCCGCCAAGTGTGGGAGAAGGACTGCGATGCCGTGAAGTTCGACATCGACGACCTTGTGCAGATAGAATCGGCATTGCAGGAGATATGCAACATCACCGCAGGAATTGACAGCGGGGACGATGGCGAGTGACATGACGCGCACACGTGCTGCGGAAACTGCGGGGCGTGCGCGCTTTTTCGGGCATTGATATACACTGTGTCAGGATTGCACCCTGAAATGCCCGCACTTTTCTAAAATTCCCTCCGATATGACTTCCTTGCGCCGTGAGGCGTTGTGCCTACCTTGTATATAACACGGTTAAGCACGGTCTGGCGTTCTGCGGAACCGCCTGCCGTGCTTCCGCTGTTATCCTGTGCGGGGAAGCGGAGAACGGATGTGCCAATAATAAAACGAATAAATATGATAGAAGTGTTTGACGCAAAGCGCACCCGCAGTTACGGGTGCTTTGCCAGTTTCAAGGCTGCCACCGATACGCTTGACAGCCTTGCCGCGACGGGACAGCTCGGAAGTGTGCCCGCTGTCAGCGTGGCGGCGTATTGCAGCGGCGTGTTACAACGGGAATATGAAGCGGTGTTTGTCGGTGGGAAATGGCGTGTGCCGAAATCTCCGAAAAGGCGGATGCCGGAAACGAGACCTGCCCGTGGGAGACGTCGGCGGAAATGGTGCAAGGAGTACGCTACGGCGGAGCTGATGTTCCGAGAAGGGTTTCCCGACCATTTGAACCGCAGTTATCCGCTCTCGGCGGACAGCCTGAGACGGTGCAACCGGAAATGCAGAATTTATATGCAATAATAAAAACGCAATGAGTATGAAAACATTAGCAGACGTGAAACGGAAAATGACGCTTGGCTCGAAGTGGCGGTGTGTCCGGCTGTTCGAGGGCGGAAAAGACCTCGGCGTGCGTGAGGTCGGGAAAGTGCAGGGTAATGCCGTGGCATTCCTCAAACCCGACGGGAAACTCTCGTGGCTATGGTGGCCAAAGGCAAAGGACGTGCAGGTGGAAGAAAACGCCTTCACCGTGCTCCAGAACGGAGTGCCCAAGCTCAAGTACATCTATGCCGGATAGGTGTTCCGGAAAAAATCATGCAAAATAATATGAATTAATAATCCCTATGTTTACAATCAGGGTAAGCCGCGATGATAGCGGATAAATGAAAAAGCTATCGAGATTTTGGTTAGATTAAAGCTGCAAAACCTTTACTAACTAAAACGACGATAGCCATGAGAGAGCAAAGAAACAAAATTAGTTTCAGAGGACAAAAGATTTATGTAGGAATCGACGTCCATTTGAAGAGTTGGTCGGTTACGGTCTTGTCCGAAACCTCCGTATTGAAGAAGTTTAGCCAGCATCCGAGCCCAGAAGCGTTGTACGGATTTTTAACTCGGAGTTATCCGGGCGCCGAGTATCACTCGGTGTACGAAGCGGGCTTCTGCGGATTTTGGATACACGAGCGTCTGACGGCCTTAGGGATCGACAACATCGTGGTCAATCCGGCCGACGTGCCGACCAAGAGCAGCGAAAAGCTGCGTAAGACCGACACCGTGGACAGCGGTAAGCTGGCGCGGAGTTTAAGAGCCAACGAGCTGAAAGGCATTTATACGCCGGACAGCGTATCGTTGGAGATGCGTTCCTTGATAAGATTGAAGAACTCGATAACCAAAGACACGACCCGTCAGAAGAATCGGCTCAAGTCTCAACTTCGGTATTTAGGCATCGAGATTCCGCAGGAGTTTCTCACTCCGTTTTCCAACTGGTCGAAGCGCTTTTTCGCCTGGTTGAAGGAGATAGAGACGCTCACCCCGAGCGGCCGTCAGGCCCTCGACATTCATATCCGGCATCTGGAAGAGTTACGCCGTCAGAAACTGGAGATGACACGGGCTTTACGGACATTGGCCAAGACGGATCGATTCCGCGAACCGCTGCGGTTGATTATGAGCGTTCCGGGGTTCGGGCAGGCTACGGGAATGGCGTTCCTCTCCGAGATATGCGACATAACCCGCTTCCGCAATGCCGAACAACTGGCTGCCTATATCGGAATGATCCCGATGTGCCACTCCAGCGGAGAGAAAGATGGGACGGGGGATATTACCATACGAAAACACGCCGTTATGCGCTGTAACCTGATAGAAGCGGCATGGGTGGCGGTACGTCAAGACCCTGCGATGAACCTGTTCTATACGGAACAATGCAAACGGATGCCCAAGAGCAAAGCTATCGTAAAGGTCGCCCGCAAACTGGTAAACCGTCTATTCTTTGTGCTGAAACATCAGACCGAATATGTCAATAGTATCGTGTCATAGAGAAACCCTTCCGGTAAACGGATTTTCCCAGAGAGAATACTACATAGTTGTTGCGGCGTTAACGTCCGCTTAAAATAATCTGCTCCTCTGGCCTTTGTAAACTAATAAGGGATATGCGGCAGAGAGCTGACCGCTAAGGAAAATCTGTTTATCGAAGGATTTTTTCGGGTTCTGAAATCTCGGCTTTCGAGAGAGCCAAAGGTGTTAAGCACGATGTGCCTCCGCACCGGCTCGATCAAAGGCCGGCGGAGGCTCTCGTGCCTTGACCTTTGGCCGAGAAGTTCACCAAGAAATGCAATACGCTGTAAATAAGATAAAAACAAATTTAACCGAAAACTTTGATCCAATTTTATTTGGATTGTAACAGGAAAACAACTATGGGGGCGGAATGCCCCTATGCTTTTATAAACGGATAAAGAAAATGACAGAAATAACGAGAAAGCAGATATCTGGTCTGCGGGTAAAGATGTATTAACGGCTATGGGAGAGGAACATAGAATCAACGAGATAAAAGGTGTCATCATCAGCCGTGCCCTGCTCAAGGAATACGGGTATGATGGCGATATGCCCACCGACAAACAGATGCAGGTCATCGGCAACGGGTTACTTGAATACTGGGGCGTAAGCGACGGTTTCAAGGAAGCCCTCGCCAGTACAATGGAGAACATGTTCGGTGTAAAAGCAAAAGATTAGGTCTATGGAAACGAAAGAACTTACTACCCACCAGCGTGGTGTTATTCTACGCGGCATCTGCGGCGGGGCTGCATTGAAAGACAAGTCGCCGCAAATATCTGAAAACAATACCGTCATAACCTGCGCCGGAGGGTTGGAGATTTGGGACATCTGCTGCATCAGCAGTGATGCCGAAGCCTTCGGCCTGAAACCGTCCTTCGGTTATGACGGGCACACGAGAATCACTTTCACCCCCAAAGAATAAGCGGAATGAAATCATATTACTACTTGGACTACCTGCACCGTGAAATCTTCCTTGAAGAGGAGGATATTCAGACCGTTCCGGAATCAGGCAGGGCGGACGATGCCTGTTCCGCCATTGCCGAAAAGCCGTATGTCGTGGAGCAGTTCATGGCGGACTCTTTCCGGACACTCAAAGATGTGGCCAGCCGCCTGTGCGATTCCCCTGATATTAAAAGCCGCCACGATGCGCTGATGTATATCGTGTGGAGGGTGGCACTGGACATCAAGGAGTGGCGGACTCTGAGCCATAGCGAAGCCGCCGTCAAGGTAACCCGTGAGGACGGTTTCGTGTGGCTGCTTGTATCGGCGGAAAATGCCCGGAAGCTATGGGAGGCAGACGTATTCTCCCTGTACAGGCTTTATGCCGATGATTCGGAATCCCTGATCGAAAGCGAGGCGGAGCTGGAATCGACCATCAAGGGCGGATACCAGATAGGTATCGAGGTGGGGTTCGCCTCTGTAATGGACCATGCCGCCCGGATGAAGCAACAATAAAAATCGGAAACAATCAAATAACGAAATCAAGAAGAAAGGTATGGAAACAACATTATTGACAAAGGAAAATGCCCATCGTGTGACCATGGTGCGGCGTGTGGATGCCCCGGAAAGCGAACCGGTAGCGTTTCTTTTCAGGGGAAAGAGACACGGGTATTGCAGCTATTCCCATCTTGTAGGGAATCCGGGCAAGGAAGAAATCCTCGCCCCGGCGGACTTCAAGGACTGGGAAGTTGTGGAAGTGGCGCACCCGGGCTATCTGGAAGAATATTTCAAGCAGGCGTGCAGCTCCTACAACCTCACCTCCTTCTCACCCGACGAGCGGGGTGAGTCAGACATCGCCTCGCACGAAAAGGAACTGCACGAGGATTTGCAGTCGATGCCCGAGCAGCAGCGGGAACGTTACATGGAAAACTACAAACGCTATTTCTCTGCCATGATCGCCGCCAACAGCCGTTGTGCCAGCGCGATGATTACGGGACCTGCACGCTTCAACACGGGCCGCAACGAAAAGGCCTGCAACAGCCACGCCAAGAGCGTCACGGCGTTCCGGGAATGGCGAGAACGTGCACTCGAAGCGATTCGCAAGGCTACCGAAGCGGCCAAGCCCGAAGAACAGCGTCTCGAGGAGGAGTGGCAGAAGGTCAAAGCCTTTATCGACGATGCCGCCTCGACCATTCACGGTATCGATACGGGTACGGCACGAGGCTATAGCCGGGCTCTCTTCGTCAGCAACCTCGCCGGGCGACTCTCCACCTATGTCAACCATGGCAACGTGGAAATCATCGACCGTGCCGTCGCTCGTCTGCGAGAGTGGAACGACAAAGTCAAGAAACCTGTCGTCACGGCACGCCATTCAATCTTCAAGTATCCCGAACTCGTCCGCAAGGTGCGGGAAAAGCAGCAGGAACGGGCAAGCCGTGAAAATCGTGAGATTCCGTTCGATGGCGGCAAGGTGGTCTACAACTTCGAAGAAGACCGCCTGCAAATCCTCTTCGACAAAATACCCGATACCGATATGCGTACGACCTTGAAGCGTAACGCTTTCAAGTGGGCGCCACGCAACCAGGCATGGCAGCGCCAGCTCACCCGCAATGCCGAATATGCCGCCGGTCAGGTGTTGAAAATAACCATTTAATCCAGTGCCCATGAGATACATCATCGATTCACGTTATTTCGACGGGACATGCCTCACGTCGATGTCGGATGACATGCACAGCGACTACGGCGGCGAGACGCTGGAAGCACTGCGCGAAAGGGAGAAGAACCCGTACCTGGTCGCTGTATCACCGGTACGCATGACACTGCTTGTGAAGCGTTATACCCGGGCACTTTGCAAGCCCTTCCATGAAATTACGGAGGAACGTTATTACGAACTGCTGGAATGCCTGCCTCCGGCCCGCATGCAGAGCGACTGGTTCTTTGTCGGGGAACCGTATTACCGAAACCTGTACGCGCTCTGTTTCGAGTCGGACGGCAGGTATTTCCGGGCGGAACGTCCCGTACGTCTTTCCAATGTGGAAATCTACCGCCAGATTCGGGAACACATGGAGAAAGTAAACCTGCATCCCGCCATCGTCAAGAAGGCTTCCTTTGTCAAATATGTCAATTGGTACAAAAAGACGGTCACCTACATACCGTACTATTTCGAGTATGGAGGTAAAATATATTTCCTGAAGAACCTCGCCACTCGGACGGGATCCGAATTTGGCGACCGCCGGGAACGGAACGAGATGGCGGCATTGCTGAGGAACCTGCGCGGAAACCGCTACGAATACTGTACTTTCTACTCCCAAAAGAAGGACATCTTCGAGTTTTTTGACTGGCTACGGAAGAACAAATACACGCTGGAAATCCAGGGCGACTTGTTCGACTTTGCGGATGACCGCTCCCACGTGGACTTTCACGGCAATGTATGCGAGTATTCGGCTGTGTTCCATTACCGCATCTATTCACGCAAGCTTTTTGGCCATATCATTAACCAGCTACGCACCGTGAAACGGTATCACGCGTGGCATAAAAGGAGGGAAATACGATGAAAATCTCAAATGAACCTACCCCATACCTCCTGCTCAAGGCAGGAACTGACAGTGCATGGGATTGCTGCGACTTTGCAATCGTGTACCTGTCAAAAGAGTGGAGACAGACACAGTCCGGCAGGCTGGAAGCCGTCAAGCCATTCAAGGATGACATCAGTTTCCAGTCTTTGAACTTTTATGACATATCGGTTGGTTTTTACCAGCCGGACGAGGACGGGATACTGGGCAGCGAGGACTTGCCGGAAGACAATAACTGGTGCTTCGTGGAACTGACCGAAACGGAACTGGAAAGGTTGGTTCCGCCGGACAATGTGCTGGTCAGCCATATCTTGGCGGTATTTGCAAACGGGGAAGCCAGATACCGGGCGTACGGCAAACATACCGACGAGCGATTCTGGACTGAAAAATTCCCTTTGCAACAGATTTTGGATATACTGGCGAGTCATGAATCTTAAAATTTCAAAGCAACTATGACAGAAATCATCAAAACGGACGGAACACGCCAACCCGTGCAGCCAGCCAATGGCTCAGACTTCACGCTGGAGGAGATGCAGGCGATTGTCGGCGGCTACATCGAACTGGTGGAACTGGACGGGAACACGACAATGGTCGTCAACGAGGAAGGCAAATTTATCCCTCTGTCCCTCAATCTTGAAGCGAGCAGGATATTCCGTGCTCATCACCCGGCGTCGAAAGACTTCATCGTTGGGGACGTACTTGTGTGCAATAACAATCAAATCAGATAAAATTATGGATAAAGAGAAAGCAAAAGCGCTCAGCAAGACCCTCGCATGCTACAAAGAATTACAAGAGAATAACAGTGTAAACCTGATCGAGTTCCATACCGCTGACGGGCAGAAACACGGTATCGGCAACCCGGAAGCCATCAAGCTGTTGCTTTCGGTGGCCGTCATCGAACTGGAACGCCAGCTCCGGACCGCACAGTTCGGTGATATTCCGGAAAGCCTGGAGAACAGCCGCGAGTACAAGGCGGCCAAACAGCTGGAATACGCCATGAACGATTTGGGATTCAAGTCCGAACGTTTCGCCCAGGCTCTTCCTTATTTCCACAAGACACTGGAACAGACATTCTTCAGAACGGTAAAGGCTTCCATTACCGCTATGGCAGGGCGTGATTCACGCTGCATTGACGACCGCAACCGTGCTTCATACGAGATGTGTCAAATGCTGGCCTCCATGCTGGAAGATACCCGTCTGCCCTTTATCTAAATGCCATGTTCATAGACGAGAGGACACAAAACCGCCTCCATGCCGTGCCGGGAGAGAGTATCTCCCACGGCACGATGCGCACGCAGGACCTGATTCCGGCGTTCTTGGACGTTATCCGTGACACACCGGAGTACGTGCAGGTGATGAATGCCATCCCCGCCCATGCCATGGAGGACAAAGAAGCAGACTGGTGGAACAGCGATGACGCGGCGGGATTGCTGGAATCGCTGTTCGACACGCTCGATAGTTACTCACCGGAGGGGTACTATTTCGGTGCTCATCTCGGTGACGGGTCCGATTACGGATTTTGGAAAATGGACAAGTGAATGTCGGAACATGGTACGGATTACAAAAGACAAGCGGCATGACATTCTCAAAGACGGGATTCGTATCGGGCAAATCTATCTTGCCCGTGCCGAAAGCAGGAAATTAAGATACTGGGCAATCTCTTGCATGAGTGGAATCGGCTTCAACACTTTCAATGAAGCCCGCAGTTATGCCAAGGATTTCCTTTAATAAAAGAATCGCATGAAAAATTGGATACAACAGATGCTTTTGTGGCGTAAAAAGACGGACAAGGGCAGAATGACACTCGGAAAGGTGCAGAAAGAGTATCGCGAGAATGACGTATGCATGGGAGAACTCCTTGATGCCCTTCCCGCCGACGGCCTTTCCATAGAGGAAGCTTTCGAGCTGGCTATCACCGCCAAGAAGTGGGCGGACGGAGACCGTTTCTACCGGAGTATCAACGATGGAGAACCGGAAGAATTGTAAGGTAAATAACAATAAACAATAATGACAAATGAGCAGATATGATTTTATAAGATTCGGCGGCTTTGTCAACTGGGCGGACGAGGACACGGACACGTTCCGGAAAATGAAAGTCTGCCTGCCGGTAAAGGAGCCTGTCGAAGATGACACGAAAATAGGACTGATTTCCACGGACGAGGACAATCCGGAAGAAATCGCGGTTTCCTATTCCGTCAGGGCAGCCGAACTCATCCCTTGGACGGACTCATTCCAGGAAGGATACTGGAAAGCCCTGATAGTGGCAGAGGCAAACGGAGCAGGCACGGACGTATTGCTGCCCATGCTCAAAGATGCCGGACTATGCCTGATGGAATGTGTCTTCCTGATGCTCCGGAGCGATGCCTGCAAACTGTTTCCGGTCCTGTGCCGGCTGTTCCCGGAAGTGGAGGAAATGTTTGAGATTATCACATGGAATGACAGGGAATATTTTGTCAGGGAACTGACGCTGTTCCGTGGAACGGGCGGGGAATACAAAACCCTGGTCTCTGTAACGGGTCTGCAAGACGTGCTGGTCGGCAAAGACGGCGCACCCATATCGGACGAGGCGGAGGCCGTGGACCGGAAAATCTGCTATTACTTCACGGACGAGGAGTTCCTGCTGCCGGAAGAGCGGCTTGTGGCCCTTGCGGAGGATGCGTGAGAAATCATAATGTATGTACAAAGACCAGAAAATGAATAAAAGAATGAACAAACAGCAAACCACTCCCGTTACCGACACTTTTAAGGGGATGCTACTTATGTCAATGGGTGTCCCTGTAGGAAACATCCGTCCCTACCGTTTGAAGTCGGCACCTTCCTGCCTCGGCGGTTTCGAGCGCATGAGCGTAGCGGCAGCACGAGCCTCGGGAATGGATATCCCGGAGACGGAGAAAGAGAACGATGAAGTTTACATATGCCGCTTGGGACCCGCCGTCTTCCATAAATGGATGCCTGTCTGGATGTTCGAAACCGCTTTCGAACCGGTTCCCGAGCAGAGACGCGGTGACCGCATCCGAACACTTACGGAAGAGATGAACAACCATCACGTGGCGGAGAAAGCCCTGAATGAAAAATGTTACGCCCTGTCCGTGAAGCTGCTTTCCGAGTGTGGCGGCAGCCTTGATGACAACGGTGAACAATCCTCGACCTATCTCCATGTTGTGGACCGTGACCCCGTGGAACTGGTCATCACGAACGCGTCGCTCCGGAAAGACGGGAAAATCTTCATCATGGGTTACAGTTACTACACGGGCGAGGAGTACGAGCAGGAATGTGACGTAGAATCCGGCATGGACATACTGAATTTTATCCTTTCCCAAAAAAGTTTTGAGTGCCATGAATGAAGACAAGATATTGCAAATGTTCTTCGACATAGGCCGGTGGACGAAGGCCATTGAGAAAGGCGTGCTGAAAGACATTAGGAAAGACCAACTTATTCGGCTGACCGACGAGCATACCCGTATGGCGATGGCCTATGCCATGCGCCGGGGAAAGTACGAGATTTCCCCTCCCCACACGGCGCAGATACCCAAGGACAACGGTGAGTTCCGCACAGTGTACGTAAACGAGCCGATGGACCGCGTAGTACTGGGTATCGCCAACGACCTGCTCTTCGAGTTGATGCCGGAGATGCTGCACTCTTCGTGCAAGTCCTACCAGACCGGTATAGGGTGCGGCAAGGTAGTTACGGAAGTCAGCCACCGGATGACAGAAACCGGCAATAGCGGCTGTCTGGGCTGGAAGTCCGACCTTTCCAAATACTTCGACAGTGTTCCGATACGGTTCATCGACGAGGCGTTCGACAAGGTGGAGGCCAAACACGGCCAGTCTGCCCTGATAGACGTACTTAGGAAATATTACCACTCGGACCTCTATTTCGATGAAGATAACCGGTTGCAAAGCAAGTATCAATCCTTGAAACAGGGTTGTGCTGTGGCTAGCTGGCTGGCGGATGTACTGCTCTACGACCTAGACAGGGAACTGTCACAAATGAACGGCTACTACGTCCGGTATTCCGACGATATGCTTTTTATCGGCAAGGATTATGAAAAAGCGATGGACACACTCCAAAAACGCCTGGAAGATAAATCCATGAAGCTAAATCCCAAGAAAGTGGAATACCTGGCAGCCGATGTCTGGTTCAAGTTCTTAGGATTCAGTATCAAGGGCGGCATGGTCTCGCTCTCGTCATCACGCATCAAGACCTTCCAGCACGAGATCGAGCGGCGGACAATCCGCTGCCGGGACACGACACTGGCAAAAGCCGTGGACGCCGTGAACCGTTACCTGTACAAGGGCGAGTTCAGCTGGGCGATACAGGTATTGCCGGTCTGTAATGTGAAGAGTGACCTCAACGAGCTGAACAAGTTCGTGATGGACTGCTTTAGAGCCGTTCAGACGGGCAGGTGCAAGATCGGCGGTCTGGGATATGTCCGAACCAAACCGGATGGCTGCATCGTCCGGGGACGGGGACGCAACGTGAAGGCCAACCGCGATAAAACAGACCGGGACATACCGGGTTACCTGACTGTCGGCTGCATGCGTAACGCCCTTCTGACCAGCCGGGCGGTGTACAACACGCTGGTGGCATCGCTATAAGTTACGCCGGGCACACGGCAGAACGGGTGGACGGGCAGGCTATTCAACGTTACAGGCTTATAACCAGAATCCATATCGAGATTAACCGGTCTAACACCCGGTTAATCCCATCTCGATTCTGGCTGCGCCTGTAATGTATCGGGAAATTAAAGTCATGTGCCGTCTGTCCCGTACCCGTTACCGGAGCACACCGGGAAAGTTCAAGGAATAGGTTTGGGCATCCCGCGTACCAACGTCTTCTTTCCGAGTCTGAAGGCGGCTGACCGTCGCCTTCGGACTCCGCAGAAGACCCATACGCGGGATACATCGGAAGCATAAAGCCATGTGCCGGTATTATGAGAACTTTCAGTCTTTTCCAGCACGGGAACGTGCGGTTCGGGGGAATGGATTCAGCCTGCTGTCCCCGATAAGCCCGTCTCGCGCCGTCGTATCCCTAACGTTATACGACGGCGCCATTCCGGCTTCCGCCACAGCAGACATCGGACCTGTAAAGGAACGTGCCGGCATTCCGGGAACCGCAAAAAGAACAGCACAGGGCAAAGGGGGCAAGGCCGGGATTTCAACAGAGCCGCAATTCACACGGCTGGAGCCTGTGTTATCTCCTGCTAACACGACAGATGACACAGGTTCCAGCTGTACTCGCGGCCCGTATCAGGTTTTTAAAGGGATGTGCCGTCCGGATGAGTCCCCTGAACAGAAGGTAGCGCGACCGCATATGCACGAGGGACCCAAATTCAAGATACAGTATTCAAGCTTGGTCCTGAGCCAGGCAACTACCTGGTTCAGGACCGAAGTCCTACTGTATTTATCAGGACTATAAAGATACGCGCCAGGGGTTTGAGTGCCATTAATTGTAAACAGGTGAGAAAATGGAAGATATTTACCGAGAAACCGTCACCGCCATAGAGAACGGCGCAAATTTCCGGATTGATTTCCAGTCCAGAAGTTTAAAAGTAAACGGGAGACACATGATACGGAACGGCAGGTATGATGGCGCTCCGTGGTTGCCGGAGTACGGCTGCGGGGATTTTTTCACGGATGTGGAGGAGCTGTACCGCCGCTATAAACATTCGATACCATCGGAGCGCAGCCAGAGCAAGTCCCGCCGGTATTTCATGGCATTGCCCGAAAGTGACCTCGAGGACGGGGACATGCTGTACGGGCAACACCGGGATACCGCGCAATTCGAGCTGGAATTCTATATCCTCTGCCGGATTATAGGCGGGTTCACATGGAATCCCGAAACGATGGGCAAATGGTTCTGGCAAAGCGAAAAAGACAAGGACCTGGTGATACTCAGAAAATGGGTGGAACCCGGAAGTAATCAATTATTAACAAATTCACAATGAGTAGAAAGAAACAAGAAACAAAAGTCCTGTGCCCCGGATGCGGCACGGAATTCGCCATCGCGGACAAGGAATTTGCCGCCACGGGCACCGTTATCGGCAAGAATTCGGATTTGGGCACCGTCTATCCGGTGGTGGCCGGCCATAATTCTCCTGCCGGACTTCCCAAAGGGGCGCGGGAGCGTATCGAGGCACTCCGCGGTGCCGGTGTGGACGTGAGCTGCCTGTTCGCCATGCAGGGAGCCGAGGGCGGCGAGTATATCGCCTCCAACAAAGACGGGAAACTTACCATCCTGGATGACAACGACCCGATATTCGGCAGCATCATGGCACAGGGTACCGTTCCCAACAACCGACTCTTCCGCCGGTGGGTCATGGCACAAATGTTCCATATGATGTCATACACGCATTACCGTGAAAAAGAGCCGGCAGGGGTGACCGAGATGATTCACCGGAAAGGCTATGATTACCAGTGGAAAATGCTCTTGAACGAGCTGCACGCCCAGATGAAGATGGAACACAAGGACATCACGGGTTTTGCCGAGAGAAACCGCTGGTTCAACCGTGATGTGGTTTTGGCCATCGCGAGCGACTATGTCAACGCGCTGAAAAAACACGTGGGCAACCTGGAAACAAGAAAATGCAAGGGAGTTCCCTACAAGCGTATACACGGCCGTAATATTTTCGTGGAGGACCTGCAATCCAAACTGTACTACCCGCTTTCCATCGCGATAACCCACATCAGGCACGCGTTGGACGCCACACAGCTTTACAACGCGGTCAGACAGTTCAATGACCGTCGTATCCGGCTGCCATGGGGCACTCCTCAAAGCAAGGCATGGATGGATGCCTATAAGGGAGCCGGGGCGTTCTTTACCATGCAGAACCTGATTCGTTTCCACGGTTGCACGGCTGTCAATGACCGGGGTCGGCGTCTGGACAAGTACCAGTCACTGACGTTCCTGTCAGCCAAGGCGGAAGAGTATAAAAACGGAGAAGGCTGGCGGTTGCTGGCAGTCCTGAAAAAAATGCTGGCGGACAACAATATCAACATCAAAAAGAAGATGGCGGCATGGCGTAAGAAATAGGCCGTCATCACCATCCGCCCGGTAGGCGGCGCGGTGTGGCGGGTCAGAATAAATTAGTACTCCCTCCATTGAAATGATGCTCATCCCTGTTAACACAAGATGAGCATCTTTCAATGGAGGCATTACATCGAAAACGTAAAGAGATGCCCCTGTTTGACGACCACACCGCTATTCTAATCAAAACGACATAATCCTTTATACGATGAGCAAGAAACAACTACGACGCAGGGCCTACCTGCTGTACCGGTTACGAAAACAGGGTATCCGATGCCTGACACGTTGCCGGACCATCTTCTACCTTTACGGGGAGGATCCTAAATCAGTACCGCAGATTTGCAGCCTGATAAGCGAATTCCATTTCCATGTCCAGTTTGAAATACCCGCCTGACATGAAACCGGGAGACATTGCAACGCTGAAAGTGCCCTACAAGGGCTATCGCCGTATAGAACTGTTGGAACGGCTCCAATACACCTGGCTGGTACGCATCTGCGAGAGCAGGAAGGAGATCGAGGTCTATGAAGACGAGTTCGAAACGGATTAAAGGCACGGAACAATGAAAGGAGAACAACAGGAAGAACGCGTACCGAACTTCATCGGCAATGCCGTCATTATCCTCACGGCCAGCCATCTGGGCTGCGAGGTGGAGATGCTCGCCACCGCACAGGAGGTGTGGCGGACGAAACGCCTGCCCGAGGCGGTACTGCTGGGCATGTACGAAAAGGCCGCACGCGATGCCGTGTCGGCTGTCCGGAAGAGAGGTCTGGCGGAACAGGCTGACCGTCTCGGAGAGATATTTTACAGGACGGGGGAATTTCCCCCGCCGGAAGAAGACAATACATAAAAAGGAGTAACAAATGAAAACAAGGACTTTTCAGGAAATATATGATTTCTGCCGTACGGACGATACCTACCGGAGCTATTTCGAGGCATCGGACGAGTCCCGCATTACCGGAGCAAGGGCAAGAAAGTACTATTACGGCGACATCCGCCGAGGCCAGTGCCGCGTGGGGACATTCATCTACCGCCAGTCGATGCGGCAGCTTGAAAGGTTCCTCGGGGGCGCAAGGCAGGACCACTACATCCATGTTGACCCGCCGGCCTGCCGGGGAGTGAGCCTCAAGGACGATATGTTCCCCGGCCAGACCGCCTATATCGTGGTACATGTCAGGAGGCAGGGTGTGCAGATTGAAATCGAACACCCGTTGCATGGTGGATGGGTGCATTTCACGGCACGCTCCCACCGTCCCTTCACCAGGGAGGGAATCATAGCCGAGGCGAAGTCCTACATTGACAGCCACATCCTGCTGGCACCGGGAAGATACCGGGACTTGCAGCTGGAAAATATGGTTTCCAAGGAACAGTTCCCCGCATGGTACAGGCTGTATAAAATGAGGCTGCACGACCGGGCGGAAGCCGAACATCGGGACATGGTGGACAGATACAGGCACAGGAACGACCTTACCTACGGGGAAGCCCGTGACATGCTCGCGGCTTCGGGTATATTCTTCGACCTGAACTGCGACGAGTTCGAGCGGGACGAGATTACGGAACAATTTGTAAGACTTTGTAACAAGACATAATACCCAGGCAAATGAATCTATATAATCAAATCAAATATAACGGGTACCGCATCAACATCTATTATGATGATGACGCCCGAAGCCCGCGTGAAGCATATGACAATCTCGGTACGCTTTATACGGCACATCGTCGCTACCGCCCGGAGAAGGAGTTTGATGACCACTTCGATATCGACAAGGTTTTTGAAGGGCATATCGGAAATTTCCGGGAATCGTTCCTGAAGGAATATATCGCCCTGCCGGTCTACCTCTACGACCATGGCGGCATTACAATATCCACCTCGCCGTTCAGCTGCCCGTGGGATTCCGGATTTTTCGGAATCATCGCGGTACCGTTGGACAAGGTGCGCCGGGAATACGGGTGGAAGAACATCACCGCGAAACGCAGGAAGCGGATCGAGGGATACCTGCAAGACGAAATCAGTACCCTTGACAACTACTATACCGGGGAAGTTTTCGGGTATCGCATCATGCCGGAAAGTGACGATGACAATGAACTGGACAGTTGTTGGGGATTCTATGGTACGGAATGTATGAAAGAACTGGAAGCCGAATGCAGGCATATTATCGACGGGCAGAACAAAGCGGTAGCATAAAATAGAAAAATACGCATAATAACTGGAAATACAATGAAGACATCATACGGACTTGAATTTGACACGGTAACAGAAATCAATCCTGAATGGAGCGGCTATGACAAGACGATAGCAGGATGTCACCTGGCCAATGCCAGGGTGGTCATCGTGGATACGGAATACGGGCAACCGATAGACAATGAGCATGACCTTGAAGAAATCTACCGGATTCTCGAAAAGAAAAAGACAGGCCATACTAAAAATGAACGACATGGAAGAAAAACGAGATAACAAGGAAATCAGGGTACGCCTGCACCATATCGACCGTGGAAACTGCACGGAAGTGTGGGAGGTGCAGACAGAGAAGGGTAAGCCCAAACGCTATCTGGGACGTGACGACGGTTATGGACCGAAGGAGTGGTACACGCTCTGCGATGCTCCCTACGGCTATTGCGAACGCGACTGCCATGTGAGGGAGGACCTCACCCTCATTGTCTGCGACAAAGATTGGAACGAGGTGTTGCGAGACGGAACGGACAGGGAACGCTTTCCTGAAAGTTTCCCTTCACTGGATGAAGCCTGCAACGAGGCATGGAGCAAGGTCGTGAAAGTGCTTCCGCATGTCACGCACAAAGGTTTCGGGCAGTGGATCACCAAACAGTCATTCCTCCCGCTCAGCCAGACCGAAGAATTGAATTGGCGGGATAGCTACTATGAGGAAGAAGCGAGTGAGATACTCTCACGTTTTACATGGATCGGTGAAGAGTATGCCATATTCAAGGTTACCCAGAGGCACACCAAGTGCGACGCCCAATGGTACGAGTATTACGCGGGGAAGACAAACCGGCAGGAACACGAGTGGTATACCCGTTTCTTCGGTTACGAGTACCATGACCGGCATATCAGCGACGTACTCCGGACACTCGGAAGGCGGTGCGACGACATCATCCGTACTGCGGTGGAAACCCGCACGGACCACTATTACGGGCGTACGGTTTCCTGTTTCATGGACGAGTTCATCGGTTACGACCTGTCCCATGAACAGGTCCGTGACGCCAAGGAATGCAGATTGCGCAAGGCACGGGAAGACTACGACGAAGCGAACGCCTACTATTACAAACTGAAAGAGAATGAGGAAAGCATCCGTGGTATCGAATTGATGCTGCACTGCATAAGACAACAAATCCGAAAAATGAAAAGATAATGGCCAGAAACTACATGTAGCCAGAGTTTGGCAAATCGAATACAAATATCCGGGTATGTATGGCGGGGGCGGTCAGGATATCTTTTATGATATCCTGACAATGTTCGAAGTTGATAACTCCGCAGAAGACGCCTATACCGATGACTTCGAAATAGCCCGTTCGGGTCTGCAGCAGCTAAGAAAACATATCTCAGAACAGGATGAAACCTTCCGGCAGAATGCCGAAGAATTTTATTCCTGCCTGGCAAAGGCCGGGATGGACCGGGAAAAGTTTATCGAAGTACTTGATTGTCTAATCAACGGCAGTGACCAAAGCGATGCCTATGTGCATGTCTCATGGTTTTAATGATATGCCATGAAGGCGTTTCGAGCAAACCTGCCGTAACATCAAACCTGTATGAAACCTAAAGATAACGGGCTGGCCAACCTTCATGACCGGAAACGTGAGGAACGCGGTTTCTGCTGCATGCAACTGATCATATTCCTTACAGACAATGGAGTGAAGAGCTGGGATGAATGGCACCGGGCGCATACCGACGCGGCCCGGGGCGAATGCAGATACCGCAAGCGGTGCCCGGTTTATGGACGTAGCAAACATTTAATGAACAATAAATAATATGGTACTTAATATTGTAAAAAACGACCTGCCTGCCTCATGCATTGCAGAATATGTAAGATGCGTGTTTGACAATGCCAAAGTAAACATCAAAGATGAAAATGCAGTATCCGTCGACATCGAAGTGACCGGAAAGAACGAGCTGCACTCTTTGGAAGGATTAAAAGAGTTGGAATACTATTTTAAAGATTATGACATAAGAATATGGTGACCGCCATGCAACGGGCGGCAAACCGGAAATTGTTCAACTACAGATAAAAAACAAGCAACATGGAACAGGAAAAACCTACAAAGCCGGAAACAGACAGAACCTTTCCGGAAGACGATGACACACTTTACCGTGAAATGACAGTGCACATGCCCCGCTGCTATTTTCCGACTTCGCTAGGCGAGAACAGTATCCTCAAATTTGCCGGAGAGGAATTCCGCCGCGTCAAGAATATTGTCTGCCGGCGCTACAACTTTAACGAGGACAAATATATCCGGGAGAACGCCGGCGTATCCCCTTTCGACTCTGTTCGAGGCAACTTCGAGCAGGAAGTGTACAGACGTCTCCGTAAGGATTATGCGCACCTCAGTATCATCTCCATCAGAAGATCACTTATGGAGAAAATCCGCGACGCCGTGAAGAAGGAGAACAACATCATCGGCACGTTCTACCGCAACTGCGGCGTACATTACCGGGAGGCGGAATCAGCGGAGTATGAAACCTCCCCGATAGTGGTGGTCCACAATTCCGCTTTTTACGGATACGGCGGTTATGAAAGTGCGACCGTTTATGAACTTTTCATCGACGGGAACGGCAAACTGCTCTGCACGCTCAACGGCGAAGCCGGCGAGGATTTCGATGAGCCCATCGGACAGGTACAGACCGAGGGATTGCTTGAGATTGCCCACTGGCTGGAAGAACACGGGTTCATCTCCGCTGATGTCAATGACGACGAGATTGTCGTATGCGAGGGGTGCGGTTCAGACAATATACAGACCCAGGCATGGGTGGATCCGAATGCCCGTACATTCATCGGTACCACGGGTATAGACCGCTATGATAACTGGTGCGACGAATGCGAGGACCATCAGCCATTCTGTACTTTAAAAGAGTTCAAAGAACGCATGGAGGAATGGTGGAACTCGTTGGACGCAAATCAAATGGAACAGATCACGGGTTGCCGTCAGGACAAGTGTCCGGCCGGAGACAACCATCAGGGGTTTGCCGAAACCTGCAATGAATGGTGGGAAAACAAGGGCTATGACGAGAAACGTAAAATCTGGAAAGAACATAATGACTGCTGATTATGATTTACAATCTTCTTAAACGCATACAGAACCTGTTGGCTTCCAAGCCGTCCGGGACAAAGGAGGAACAGGAAATCCTGAGTCTGGTCAGCCAGGCGCTTCCTGCAATGCTCAATGGGCATGATACGGAAACACTTGCCGCCAATGAGCTGCTGGTACGGATATGCCCCGACACCAAACGGCCGGTCCTCGTATGCCATAACGGCAACGGGCAGTGCCTGTGCCTGCACAATGGGACGACGGAAGAGGATGCCGTCGACGTGGACTTATGGCTGCGTTCCAACGGTAGAGAGTGTAACGGCTACAACAAGTTGCAGGAGGCTGTCGTGGACCTTGCCTACAATGCCGGGGCGGACAACCTGTGGGAGGACAGGGACTCCCGTGCCGTCAATGCCGAGATCGTCCAGTGGGCGGAAGAATTCGAGACTGAGCATGCGGGCACTGATTGGGATGCGGAGGACTACTTCCTTGCCATCGACAGGTTTTACAAGGAAAAGACAAAACAAATGAATCCGGTTACAATACCGGCGAACTGAAAAAATGGCAACCGAATGGACAAGGAAATTGCAGAAGAAATCATCCGGGAAAACCGTTATCCGTCCGGATATGACATACAAGACTATCTGTTTGACAATGAGGATACTGTGCTTTCTCTGGAGGACGGAACGGAGCTGCTTGATGACTTCGACCTCTGGAAAGAACGTTCCGACCTCGAACTTGAAAAAATCATGGACCGGAACTACTGGTCCTCGACTGGTGGATATTAGATTAAAAACAGGAATATAATTATGGTAAGAGAACTTTATCAACGGCTCAGGGAATATTTCAACAACTTACCCGAACCGACAGAAGAGGAAAGACAATTTATCCGGGAGCTGAACGCCGGGTATTTCCCTATCACGTCCGTCCACCGCGATGACCTGGAAGGACAAGGTTTCGATGTGGAAAAGATCAGCGATGACGACATGCAGAATCTGGCGGAAAAGATGGCCGACGATTACTGCGAACAGTTGTTCTGGCCCAGCATGGAAATCATTGCCGGAGAAATCCTGAGTTTCCCGAAAGTAAAAACAAAAGACATTATCTGTCCGAAATGCAATTCGGAAAATATCCGTTATGATATTCACGAAAGTCGGTTCCACTGCGGCGAGTGTTCCCTGGCATGGGATGACAAGTTATATGCACTCGTGGAATTTCCCGAGGAAAGTGCTCCTTTCGAGGAAGAAGGAACCGGTTATCCGGCATGGGGAAGCGGGGAGAACGGGGCGCTTTACGTGCCCGAGGAAGACTATATACGCCATACCGGCAAATCTCCCGAACGGGACAAGTGTTACCGTGCCGTGTGTTGGCCGGACTCCCAGAAATACATGGGAACGAAAGGTTGTGAACCCATACAGGATGAAAACGGGATACGGGATTTCGGCACATCGGCATACTGGGTGCCGCTGCTTCTGACGGAAGAAGCGGCAGAGCGACGAATGGACAAGAAAAAGGTACCGGTATGCCCCGAATGTGGGGGCACAGATATTGACATTCTGAGTGACGAGGGCGTGGCCGTATGCAATGACTGCTGCCTTGAATGGCCTTACGCGGAGGATTGAGAATGGAAACGGTAGATGTTTATACGGAACGAGGCGACCTGGTCACCTGTTCCGATTGCGGCAAGGTGATGCTCCTGCCGTATGGAGCGGATAAATGTCCCGCCTGCAAGAAAGAAGGTTGCCTGGTATGGACGGACGAAAGCTTGCGGGAAGCCGACATCGACTCCCTGCTCGAGAGGCACTGTAACCTGCACCAGAAGAGCGAACTGCAACCGGAGGAGTATCTTTCACTTTCCATACTGGTGACCGAGTATATTCCATATCTGGCCGATAAACCGCAGACAGCGCGTGAAACCCTGTTCCTACTCCTTGAAACCGGCTCTCTTTTCGAGAAATACTGGCGGGATACAAGATGCTTCCAATCCGAAAATATCTACACGCCCGCCATCAAGACACTGCTTGACAAACTGGACGTGAAACTGCGAGAGGGCGACACGATTCCGGTAGAATACCAGGATTGCCGCTCCCTGGAGGACTTCTTCAGGGTCGTTGCCGGCGAGCGTCCGGCAAAGGAAGAGGTATCGTTTTCTTCAGATAAGGAGGGAAACTATTATTTCAACGGACGCAAGGTCAAGGTGGAAAATTCTGACGAGTACGCCTACCGCCTGCTGAAAACCAAAATACAGACGAGCTACCGGCGTCCGGTAGATTTTTACTTCCGCTTCCTTGCCCGTTTCGGACCATACGGAACTTATGGCAACGTGTATTACCCGAGTATCACGGACCTGATATGCAGGCGTTACCTGCCTGAAACCGCAAAATGAATTCCGGAAAGGCGATGGACAACGGTTCACCGCCTTTCTTATTGTATAACTTTTTTAATATCAATCATTATGGCAACAGCATTAGCAACAACGGCCGCCCCCGTGCAGTTCGATTTCCAGAACAACAACGTCGAGGTGATGACGCTCGACACGCTCCGGCGCACACACAAGGAAAATGACATCTATGGCAACCCGCTCAAGGGAATCTACCATTACGAGGTGATAGAGCGCATGGCGGACATCTGCCAGAAACACAACCTGAATTACGAGGTGGAGGAAATCTTCGCCGCCCAGAACAAGAACAAGGCACAGCCCGGCGTGGTCGTCCTGCCCCAGGTGGAACAAAAGTACGGGGCGATGGCCGTCGAGGCGCATATCCTGCGCCGCGTTTATACGACCATCCGCATTAAGGAATGGGAAACGGACGAGCTGACCACGACGCTTGTCATCGCCTTCCATCAGGACGGCATCCAGGCGGCCATCGGCCCGTGCGTCAGGGTGTGCCACAACCAGTGCATCCTCTCCCCCGAACGCAGTGTGTCGAACTACGGGAAAGACAAAGTCACCACCGAAGAGCTTTTCGGTCGTGTAGACGAGTGGCTCTCGAACTTCGAGGTACAGATGAACGAGGACAGGGAACGCATCCGCCGCCTGAAAGCGAAAGTAATTACCCCGGTGGAGATGTACGCCTACATCGGATTGCTGACAGCATTGCGCGTATCGCATGACAGTTCCGACAAGCGTCTTTCGTCCAAGGTGGAGACCTATCCCCTGAACCAGTCCCAGATTTCCATCTTCACCGAGGACCTGCTCAAACTCACCGAAGAGAAGAAGACGCTCACGGCGTGGGATATCTATAACGTGGCAACCGAAATCTACAAGCCCGGACGTACGGACATTCCGGCCATGATTCCCCAGAACGGGGCGCTGGCCGAGCTGATGCTCTCGGAAGGGTTGCCGGAATCTTAAAAGGCTGCCACGTGACAAGAATCAAGGGACAACTGACGACAGCCGACTACCTGCCCATAGCGGAATATAACAGGCTGGTCCGCGGGCTTGAGAAGGACGGCGAGTACCTGTGGGAGACCTACTGCTGGCTGTCGTTCTGCACGGCATGCAGGGCCTCCGACGTGAGGACCCTGCGCTGGAAAGACATCTTAGGAAAAAGCACCATGACCCGCATCGAGCAGAAAACAAAGAAAAACCGCCTGATCAAGTTCAACAGGGACGTGCAGGAGAAGAACCGTTTCCTGTACGAGATGCTCGGACAACCCGCCCCCGAACAGTACATCTTTCTCAGCCCGCGTACCGGGAAACCTTACTCGCTGGAATACATCAACAGGCTGCTCAAGGTATTCAAGGTAAGGTACAGGCTGCCGATCAGGGCATTCTCCACACATACCTTCCGCAAGACTTTCGGGCGCTATGTCTACGAGCTGATGGGACGCTCGGCCGAGGGCCTGATCCTGCTCAACCAGATATTCCGCCATTCCAACCTGGAAACCACCCGGCGCTACATCGGGCTGGCGCAGGAGGACATCGACAAAGTGTTCGATTCCATACGTCTATGAGAATATTTTCAACGATGCCCGGAACCCGAGCGGGAGGTTCCGGGCTATGCTTTATATAACATATCAAAATCAGAACTGTAAATGGACACACCGATATATATCGACACATACTTCCGCGTCGAGTCCGGCTATGACGGCGGTCGCATGCCGGAAGAGAAAGCCGGACGCTTCTTCGACGAGGTAAAGCGCCTTTTCACGGAAACAGGGTTCAGCATCAAGGAAAACAAATACAAAGACGGTTGTCCCGAGGTGTATCTCGGAAAGACATGCCTGTACTGTCATCCCCAATCGTTATCGGGCCCTGTTCTTAAAGAGCACATGGAGCTTATCGAGAAGATTCTGGCACAAGGAACGACCTTCCGGTACCTACGTACTGACACTTACGGCGAGATTCTCGACCTGACGGAGGAGGAAGAACTCGCGTATTACCACAAGACTCATGACATGACTATCGGGGGTGTCTTTCTCGACGCCTTCCGCACCAAGCGCCGGAACCTGTACAAGAGCCGGGAGCAGGTGCTGGAAATACTCGTCGAAAAGCTGCGTGTCAAGACACTCCGTGGGAAGTCCGTTTATTCGAACACCTCCCCGGCATACCGTTATATCAGGGAAATGTACGGGAAAATGGTGTCTGAAGGACGGCTCGTCGAGGGATGCAAGCAAACCGCTTCCGGGAAACTGCCGCTCTGCCGCACGGCAACCGGCAGGGAACTGAAAATGAAAAGACGGGAAGACGACAGGACGGAATGACACGCGGTTCCGTACCGGACATGGCCGGATACCAGTCCGAAGACTTCTGTAAATCATAATTTTCAAGCCGGACTGTCAATCGAAAGAAGGACGACCCGGCTATACTTCAACAACAAGAGATAGCACTATTATGAGCATACAAATCGGAAAACTGTTGCCGGACGGCAGTGTCCGGCACATCAAGGCGCTCCATGAGACGCTTTCAAAAGACCTTGTGAGGAAACTCCGGGTGTTCTATCCCAATGACAGACGGGTAGATGCCCTGCTGTCGCTGGGCGACATACAAAAACTGGGACCGTCACCCTATGGAAAATGGACAGGAACCGGCGATACCGTCCACTGTTTTTCAAAGATCCGTGACGGACGGGAAACACCGCGGCAATCCGCATCACGCATCGCGGACAACGCAGACATTTTCGGCCGCATGGAGGACACGTGCCTCCTGTTCGATAACGGCAGATGGCATGTCATGGACAAGGGAGAATACTGTGAACAGCCGCTCTTCGTCGAAGATACGCCCTCCCATGACAGCATGAAACCGATCACGGTATATGTGAACAACCATGTCCGACTCGAAAAGATAAATACACCGCAGCACTGGCAGGGACTTGAGGAACTCGCCGAACGGGAATCCAGGATACTCTATGTCTACCGGGGGTGCCGCCTTGTGAGAATCGTCCGTTCGTCCAACCTTAAAAAGAAACTGTATGCGGCACAATAACATCGTATCGGCCATAGAATGGCTGCCGGAACACCTGTTCACGGAAGAGATCGTGGAAGCAGCCGTCGAAAGCAAGGAAATAGAGGTGCTGAGCCATATTCCGGGACGTTTCCTCACACCCGGACGTATAGAACGAATCATCGCGGGCAGCACGGAGAGCTGGCACAGCTTCGAGCTGCGCAATATTCCGGAGGCGTACCGTTCGGGAGCAGTCTGTGACTACGCCATGCGCAAAAAACCGAAGAATATCACGGCCGTTCCCGAAGCAATGGTTACCCGAGAAATGGCAGAAGCGGTCATCCGAAACGGACGCGGGGATTTCGACATTCTCGCCTTCATACCTGAACGCCTTTGGGATGCGCAACTGGCATACCTGGCCTTGCGCAGCTATATTTACGACCCGTATTACACGGACAGCAGGACAGACGCCGTCATGAAAACGGGGCTTATCCTCGGATATGTCCCCGTTGAGGTAAAGACTCAAGAGTTCTATTACGGGATGCTCGACGGGATGAAAATATTGAGCACGGTTACCGATGCCGTCGTGCCGTCCCGTTTCAAGACTGCGGCATACTACCGCAAGATGGCGGAACATGACCTCTCGCTTGTTCCCGCCCGGTTCTATTCCTATGAGATTCTCCATGCGGCTGTCTGTTCGACCGAAGGAAAAAACTTCATCACAGACCCCCAGTTTTTCAAGCCGTTGTCGGTATATCTGGACGACATGCTGGCGGACCGGCTGATGGAGAAACACCCTTACATGTTCGGGGAGTTGCCGAAGCGGTTCAAGACACCGGAAAGACTGGTCATTGCCATCGATAACAGCAAACGGGAGACGAACTGCTATATCGACGAGGAAACTGAACAATCCCTGCTCACGGTGGAAGTGTGCAAGGCATTCATCCGAAGAAACGGCAACTGTCCCGAATTTCCTGAAAATGTATGGACGCGGGAATTTGTCGACTACTGCATGGAGCACGGGACGAGTTTCCGCTGGTTCCGCCAGATGCCCAAAAAGTTCCAGAGCTCCGCGAACACGCAGGCGGCGTATGATTACGGTCATTACCATATCTGTGACTTTGCCAAACGGTTCATCACTCCGCAAATGGCGAAGGAGTGCTACCAGGAGCGCAGTTATGCACATGCCATCCCCGGACATTTCCTCACGGAGTTCTGCCGACAGACCGGACTGCCCGAGAAGTTCTACGGCGGGGAAACCACGATGCTGTCGCTGAAAAACAGCCGTGACGACTATACTTACTGCAAAGTCGGCAATACCTGTCTGGCCTTTTACCTGAAAGAACAATACGAGCCGTCCTCGGCACATCTGATGATGACGCGGTCGGATTCAAAATACTGCACGCCGGAGAAGGTGTTCGACGTGCCTGTCGGAACCTTCCACCGCACGTGGCTGGAAAAGATCGTGGCGGAAAACGACCCCCGCTTTGTCAAACCCCGTGTGGACAAAGCGTTGAAAGCCGTACAGGCGGTCTGCTATTACGGTGTCGAGAAGTTGAAGGACCTGAACCGTACGGAAATCTTCCGCAACACCTTCATGGGTGAGACCATCGGTTACTGCGCCCGCCGCAGGGACCTGACCTACCACAGCGACAACTGCGGGACCCTTATCGAGGGCTTGAAGTTCAAGATCCGGGGAATGGCTGTCCCCGTAACCTTGGCGGAAGACATGACTCCTTATACGGCCGACATGCTGCACCGGAAGTTCGGCTTCTGCTATATCGGAATGACGGCATTCGCCACGGACTACGGCCTGGACATGGAGAAGGCATACACCTTTGCACAGATGCGCCAGATCGTAAGGGAGAAAGGGCACAAGCCGTCATTGAGAAACTACAAACGTGAACTGAAACAAATAAACATCATACAATGAAAAAATACCGGATAGCTATCGAAGAGACGCTCCGTAAGGTCGTGGAGATCGAGGCAGAAACGCCCGGTCTGGCCGTCTGCAGGGCGGAAGACGAATACAATGAAGAGAAACACGTGCTGTCAGCCGACAATTTCGCAGGAGCTGACATCGCGCTCTCGACTGATGACAGCACGGTCATGGAGACTCTGGAAGACGTGGATTTCATCGGATACGTGCAACGCCGTTTCGAGGAATGCCGGGAGTCCATATCCGTCGAAGACAAAGTCCGGCTGGCATTCGGAAGTTTCGACAACGCCCTGTATGAGTTCGGCGAATACCGTAAGGAGGCGGCTCGGAACCGCCCGCAGGTCTACCTGCTGTACCGGAGCGATGCCTGGCACAACCGTTCTTCCATGGAGCTCATAGCCCCGTTCTCCTCCCTCGAAAACATGATGGAGTACCTGCGGCGTAAGAAGAAGGAATTCCGCCTGACGGAAAGTGATCTGGAAGAGTTCAAGAACAACCGGCAGACGAAGGGGCGCGACGAAAACTACCTGTACGAGTCGGATTATTTGGATGTGCTGCCGGAACAGGAACCCGAACTGCCGCCGAAAGATGACGCTTTCTATGACAAGGTTTTCACCTGCGGGCAATCCGAGCTGTCACGCAGGGAGTTGGAATCTCTGCCGGAGCCGTTCGATACCTACCATGTTACGGACGAAGAAATGGAACAGATTGTGTACGAAACGGAAATGGAGACACGGGACCGGCTGCGGCTCGGTAAAAGAAAGCCCATAGATTTTGACAATGACCGCCATAGTGAAATCTGGTGGGAAGAAATGGAAAAAGCAGTGGTAAGGCACGGCGTACCGTACTACGAGGCCGAATAACGAAAATAGAACCTGTTCATCACATGCCATAATGATGACGGGCCGTCGCGGCTACGGCTGCGGCGGTCTTTTTTTTCAAAACGAGGTGAGTATTCCACCCCTTATACAAAACGATTACCTACTCTTAAAAAAACGGATTTATGAAACAGACAAGACAGGATTTCTTCACGGCGAACGGGGAAGGAATCAAAATCATGACATTTACGGAGTTCGCCCGGCATATCCTGCGTATGGAATGCGGGGAAAGTCTGGAACTGTATGCCGTTGTGAACCGGCAGACACGGGAATGCTCCCGGCCGCTCTCTGTCAGAAAGGAACAATGGAACGGTACGCCCTTTTACCTGCTCGGCGGGCACGGGCAGGAAGTCCGTACCATCAATTTTGCGGGTCGTCCGAAAGAGGAGTTTGAAACGACCTGCCATGATGTCTTGGACAGCTACGATGCCGTGGAAAGTATCGGGGCGGTCGTGTCAAGACTGCGTGAATTATCTCCTGAAGAACTGCATAAGCGGATTGCGGAAGAGATGAAGACCGGCTGTAAATACCTGTTGGTCTACCGCAGCGAGGAGGAGATGACGGCCGCACTCGACGGCAAGATATACGCCATCAGCGATACGGACGGCAAATTCCTTTGCGACCTGTATCAGCCGGATTATCTCCATCTGGAAAACGGGGGCGATATTGTGGACACCGCATCCATTCCGGACATGCATTTCCATTCCGATTGGGCAATCGCCAACCCCACGGTACGCGACAAGGTGCTCTCCTCCCGGATGGTGATTATATATACCCACGAAACGGTAACGCTATGATAGAGATTGGCAACAGGATAGAAACGCCGGAAGGTGTGTTCTATGAACTGGAATACGGAGGGGAAGGAAACATCTACAAGAACGAGGATGCCTTTCTCAACCGCCCCGATGAAGTGTGCTATGTACCTGAATACGCGGCAGAAGACCGTGAGGACTGGCGTGTGTCGGAGAGCAGTGACGGCTGTTTCACGCATAACTCACTGCTCGCCCTGTGCAAGGGTAATGAAGAGGTGTGCCAGGATCTGTTTTACAGCCTTGAATGGACGTACCCGACCACCTTGCTGGAAGAATGGGACTCGAACGGCTATTTCGATGAGATCGAGGGCTGGTATGACAGTAACGATTAAATGGAACGGCATATCATGGACAGGAAATACAAAATCACATACTCGGGAAAAATCACGGGCAAGACCCCGAACTACATATTGAGCCTGCGGGCGCATCTGAAAGGCATCTTCCCTGAAATGGAACGGTATGGTAAGGAAGAATTCGACCACGTGCTTCATTGCATCAGCTCGTTCATTGATGATTTTACCTTCAAGGTACGCAATTCCCGATACCGGGGAGACATCCTGAAAAGGACTATCAGTAACGACTGCCTGAAAGTGTTCAACCTGGGTGACGAGAAAGTGATACTGACCGTCTCCTTCACCCCGCTGGAAACATGAAACCAACAATATGACAGATATGGATAAAATACAGAAAGACAATGCGGAGCCGGGCAAAGCCCCGGACAAAATGAGCGCCGACAAGCTGCATCTGTTCGCCACCCAGTACGCCTTTATCGACGGACGGCTGCACGAGGCCGAGCAAGCCATGCTGAAATTCATGCTGGAGTTCCTGGCACAATATGGCCGCGTATCACTCGGCCTTACAGAAGAGGAGGAACTCGATGACAACAACTTCCCCGTCACGACAACCTTGTACGGGAAGCACGACACGCCCCGTATCAAGCTTACCGATGTCTACCTGACGGATGACGGGGAATATCTCCTTGCTGACGGAATAGATGCGGAGACCGGGGAAAAACGGGACGGATTCTATATCTACAGCGAACAATACGCCGATATCTTCCAGTTCGTCGGCCACGCTTCGGAGATGAACTGACGAATGAGGAACAACCATAAAACGAAATATCAATGGACTGTATCAAAGATTTACAAGACGCCATCCGCAACATTCTCGTGAACAACGGCCTTACGGAACTCTGTCTGGGAGAGCCTGACGAACTGGACGATCCCACCTATATCATCTGGTATGACAGGCACTGTGAGCCTCACGAAGACCCGGTATTGAAGGTTTACCTTGAAAATGAGGGCATTGCCGTTGAGGTCGAAGCCCGCAGTTTCGGGAACACGATAACCGTCTACGATTATGACATAGACCGTATTGAATGGTGGAAAGGCATTCATGCCAATATTCTGGAAGTGCTGGAGCGTGACGGCAAGCGCCGGTGTCCGGCCTGTGGCAGGACGGTCAAGGGGAAGCAGCGGTATTGCGGTGCCGGATGCCGTGATTTCATGACTCCCGGACCGACAGTGGAGCAGGTCGCGGAAAAAGCCAACCGGAATATCCGCAAACTGGCAAGCCTTGCCGCCGGAAAAGACAAGGCGTACCGGAAGCGGCTGATAGAGAAATATACCGTCGGTCCGTCATAAGCCGGCTTTGTTACACTAAAAAATGTATGATATTATGGCAACAAGAACCATTTACCTGACCGTACGGCTCGATATCGACAACCCGAAGGCTGATGAAATAACGGACGAAGAGGTTGACGAAATTATCAGCGAAGTGGACTATGAATTCAAAAATTACGGGGACTATGAAATCGACACGGAAATCTGCGGGAAAAATGACGAAGGTGGTCTTTAGACGCTATCCCGACGGACAGGTCATCGCCCTGTTCCCGGACATACCGTGGAGCGGACGGCGGGGTGAAATAACCTCCTACATGCATGTCGGCCAGCATGGCGCAGCCGACTATGCGGGCGTGATCGCCATGACACGGCCAGCCCATGAAAAGGAGTACCGCAACCCGCTTTCCGAACTGAGAGCCATCGGTTACGATGACCTACACATCATGCGGCGTGCAAGACCGAAATTCATAAACAGCTAAAAACAAATCTTATGTCTCATAAACCGAATGCCGTTCCTGTCTTGCAGGAGGGAACGGTCTATACAATTATACTTGACAACGGACGAAAGGTCCACGACGTAATCTATCATGCCTGTGTCGCCTCCGGCAAGTCGTATTTCGCCAAAGGCGATAAGACCTATCCCGCCGAAAAGGTGCGGAACCATTCAATCACCGGACATGCCGCATCGGACGGCTCTAGAAGGAACGGCACACCCAATCCCGACCGCTTCGCCATCACGGATGAAGTGTGCGAGGTCGTTGATGTAGTTACCACGCCGGAAACCAATCCGGAAATGTTCCGGTGTCGTGTCAAATGCCTGATGTATTCAGGCCTGTCACAAGCCGAGGCTGAGAAAGTCATCGCTTCAACGCCACTAAAGCTGGAACTCTTCTACGACGTAGGCCGTGGCAGTTTCGCTATTGACGCCGAGGCAGTTGGCAACACACCGCTGTATAATCCTTACACGGGAAAGGAAATCCCGGATGAAACCTAAGCCGAACTACATCGAATATGAGAGAACTATATATCAAGAATCTCTGCATCGAGATTACCCGACGTTGCAACATGCGCTGTACCCATTGCATGCGGGGAGATGCCGAATCCGTGGATATCCCTTTGAAACATATAAGCAACCTGCTGCGGCATGTCAGGCATATTCACCATTTCAACATCACGGGCGGCGAGCCGTCGCTTAACGTCCGGGCCATCCGCCATATCCTCGAACGGGTACGCGCCTACGGTATTACTGTCAATGACTTTTATATCGTAACCAACGGCTCTGCCACATCCCGTTCGGAGGAATTCATAGAAGCCTGCGCCGCACTGTACGAGTACCAGGAGGAAAAGGAACAGGACTCCGGCCACATGCTCGAAATGAGCGACGACCGCTTCCATGATCCGGCAGAGCATGCCGCCACGCTCGCGGCACTTTCCCCGTATCCCTTTTTCGGAGTCCGGGGACAGGCCGAGCGTATCTTCCTTTTCCGGGAAGGCCGCAGCACGGAGGGGTTTCCGAACCCTGTTCATGGGATTTATCTTACGGAGGAGAACTACGTTTACGGCGACCTCTGTCTCAATGCTGAAGGCATGGTTCTCTCCAACGGGGACCTGAGTTATGCCCGCCAACGGGAACATGCCCTGTGTCCCTGCGGGAAACTGATGCAATATCTCCGGATGACCTTGAAAAAGCGTCAAAAAGAAAGATTGTACGAATAAATACACAAATCAAAAAACTTATGTCAATCGTATGCAGTATCTGCGGCGGCACTGGAGTGAAATGTACCGCCGTCATCGACCCGAACACCAGACAGTTCCTCGAATTTACCCGCAACGCCTTGTCGGACGGCCGGTGCAGCCAGTGCGGCAACGTTGCCCTGACCGACCCTGACGAAGTAAAAGCCGGGCTGGACAAGCTTTGGACGGAATATACGGCGCGGCATCGTGCCGCCCCCAACTACACCTGCTGCGACATTGTCCGGCATGGTGATTACGACGGGTGTGAAAAGGCGTATATCCGCATCGGAGGCCCGTCAGACGTGGTCGAGAAGTATCCGGTCGTGGCCGTGTGCCGCGACCTCGAAGAGCTCAAATCACTTGCGCTCCCTGACCCGACGCGAGAATTTACCCTCATGGGAATTCAAGGGTTCGAGTTCCACGACGTGTTGGAAAACAAGACCTACGAGATCGGGGTGGACGACCTGAAAATTCCCGTCACGACGAAAGAGGTGCTGGACTTTTACCCGGCGGAACATCGGCTGAAAGAAACGGACATCGAACAATATGCCGCGGCTTACACGGCCCGTATCAAGGCGTACAGGGAGTATACCCGTCAGCTCGACGCCACACTCGTGCGGCGGCTTCTCGACAAAGAGCGGCTGATGAAAGTCGGCGAGAGCGACGGTTTCCGCTTGAAACTCCATTTCGACTGGTTTGTCATTTTAAAGCGGGAGAACGAAAGGATGTACGCGCCTTTCAAATACGCTGTAAATGCTTATTGTCTGGATAATATCCAAACTTTCGACCGTCGTTATGTCACGCTCGAAGATGCCTTGCTCCACTGCCTGAACGGTTTCAACGAGAACGCGAACATTCCTAACCGTTACAAGTCCATCGGGCATTACCTGTCGGGGAAATCCTGACGACGGGCAGTGTATCGACGGGTTACCGGAGGCCACGGGTGCTTTCCCCTTGACCGGAATACCGTCGGAACAAGTAACAATGTAACCAAAGAATAAAAAATATGATGAATGATTATAAAATCAAGAACATTCTCGAATCCCTGAAAGAGGAGGTCGAGAACGGGAAGGTATCCCTGCGGGAAGCTGCTGTCGAACTTCATAAAGCCGGCTGGACGAATTTCATCGACATCGACGCCACGAGGAACCTACTGAAGACCCGGAATGTAACGGGGAACGGAAATGTCCCGGGAGTTTCCGACATGATGGGAAAATACCGCGAGATGAAAGCGGCGCACCCGGATGCCCTGTACATTTTCCGAAACGGGGAATCTTGTGAATTGTATGAGGATGATGCCATCGCCGCTTCCGGCATTTTGGGCATTGCCACCGCCGAACGCGTCGACGGGCAAGGGAAAGGCGTCAAGGAACTGCGGTTTTCTTTTCGTGACCTGGACGTGTATCTCCCCAAACTGATACGCGCCGGAAACCGGGTGGCTGTCTGCGAACCGAATCAAACCGGTTCGGGCAAACGAGTTTGATAACCATTAAATAACAAATATTCAAAACCCAAAGACACATGATAAAGATAACAACGATTTTCGGCGAGGACGCCGTACGGGAATATGAAGAGAACAATGAACTGCCTTCTGAAGAATGGCTGGCGGATAACGGGGGCGTCGTGGACGAGAAAGAGTTCGAGACTGAGGCGGAGTACAATGCCTACATCGCCGGGGTAAACGATGCCGACGGATGGAGTGATTATCATATCATACGCCACCGGTCGGAAGAGGCGGACACCTCGAGAGAGGAAAATCTCTGGCTACGTCTCGGAATTAGCGTCCGGGGCAGCCGGGAGGACATCGAAAGGATTCTAAACGGGGACACCGAAACCCTTCGGAAACTGCTCGATGCCGGACGTTATGGGATTGGCGGAGAGACCTATGTCCCTGGTTCGACCGTCGAGGGGTACAACGAGGACCACGACACGGAGTTCGAGGAGGAAGACGTGGAGTTCCATTTATAATAAAACCACACCATCTGCAATAATGATAACAGTAAAAGTTCTACTCGGTAAGGATACTGTAAGCATATACAGGAAAACCGGGGATATCTCGTCGGTGGAGAGCACGGCCGAATCCGGGGGATATGTGATAACCCGACATTTCGAGACCGAAGCTGAATACAAAGCCTACGCAATGGCTGTGGAAGACCTGGACGGACATGAAGACTGGCAGATGCTGACTCCTGCCGTTACGCCGGAAGCTCCGTTCCGCAAAGGGGAATTTGTCCGGCTGACAGACGATGCAATTAAGCGGATACGTGAAAGTTTCGGGGACGGACCGGCTGACTACAGAAAGGAAATGATTTTGGAGGTGATTGCCTGGTGCCGCTATGAAGGCACATGGATCATTGAAGTCCGAGATATCCGTGAAGACGATACTCAGGAGTTCGATGCCGTTTTTCTGCGCCCCTTGACGGCACGGGATCTCGTGGCTATTTCCGCACCCCGACACCCGCTATCCACTGCGATATATCCTATTCACATCCGATAACTTAAATGATGCATGATGGAAAATATATTCATACTGCCCGGAAACGAACAGGAACTGTTTAACCGGTATTTAGATAACAACGAATACGGCCCTCTGAAAGAACGGCTGGAACTGGTCAGGAAAGCCTTGAGCAACAAGCTTTCCCCGGATGAACGCAATAAGCACGGGCTGAACGTGGGTGTGCATGAACTGTCCATGGAACGTAAGGAACTGGAAAGAAAGATATTCCAAATGGCACTCAAATCCTTTGCAGAACGGGTTTGTGACGAGCAACGCGCTCTTTGCGAACAGGGGTTCTGGCAGGCACCGTGCGGCAAAGAGGCGGAATATATCTCCTCCGCTCCGGTTCCGGACCTTGTAACGGACGTGAAGCAGTACAAGACCATTTGCCGCTGGTGGGAGAAGCTGTCCGATACCAGGAGGCTGAAGGTAGCGGCGATGTTTGCAAACGAACTGGGACCGATATACGGGCACGACACCGAAACGCTGGAACGGATTTATAGCCGCTGGTTTCTACTCTCCTTAGATGGCAAACAACGCATCTACCATTCATGGACCACAAACGAAAAACAGACTTCACCATGCCATACAAAAGCTCGGGAATAATCATCAGCGGGACACAATATGACCGCAGGCAGAAGCTCACTCCTTTTCAGAAGGCTGAAATTTTCCACCGTTACATGACAGAAGCTGTCAGCCAGCGCCAGCTTGCCCGGGAATACGGTGTCAGCCGCAGGCTGATAACCTTCATTGTGAACCCAGAAAGCGAAGAGCGGAACAAGGAACTGCTGAGAGAGAACAAGGCAAAAGGCTTGTATAAATATGACCGGAAGAAACATACCGAAAATATACGCAACCACCGTCGTTACAAACAGAGATTATTTCAAGAAGGTAAAATCATACTAAAAGATGGATAGACAATGAGAATACAGGAGAAACAAAAAGCGTTGGAACAGGAAGTTATAGCCAACCTGTGTGCGATACCGAAAATGCCGGAAAATATGTTGCCCCATACGGTATATGTCGAGGAGGAAGGGGAAGACGGGTATGGCCACGGGATACCGGTATACACCATGTACCGGTTGGAGGAGATACGCACGGACGGAAGCTGCACGCTTTACAACGCGGAAAGCCGGGAGCGTTTCACCTGCCGCCACCTGCATGAGATTAACATGGACTGGCTGGTGACAGTCTGGGAACGTTATCTGGAACTCTGTGTCGAGCAGGATATCTGGAAAGGGAATGCCGTTGCATTCCTGAAAGACCGTACCGGCAAACCGGAAGAGGAAATCATTTCATTCGTGGAAACCTCGTGGGACAAATGCCAGGCTTATACAGACAACCTCAAGGCGTTTCTTGGGGAAGATAAAGACCGGGAAATATGGATATTCTCTTTCCCGCTGGACGAATTTGAACGTGACGTTCCGGCCGGGAAAATCATCGTTGATTACGAAAATAACCCCGCAACGCGGGTTGAGAAGATGACACCGCTGGAATTTACGGCCAACATCAATGATGAATGTTTTGATGACCGGAACAATTGGGTAAGAGCCATTGAACTTCCCAAGCAGGAATAATAAACTATTTGAATCAATAAATATGATTACAAAAGAAAACATTGGCAACGAGACCTTTGAGTCTATGACCATCAATGACACGCCTGCATTGTTTACGGATATGCGGATTGACCGGAATGCCGTTCCGGAGGGACTGTACGCATACGATATCCGGGAGTCGGATGACGGGGACCGTCTGGCGACCATCGAACCGACGGTGATGGTAAATCATGGCGGAACCATCCTGACCAGGAAAGAGTTTATCACGGAAAAGGACGGCTATGTACAGATTGACGAATACGGTTTCGAGGCCTCCATGACACTGGAAGAGTGGCTTGAGGAAAACAATTAAATGTATAAAGGATATGGATATTAAGGAACTGACAGAAAGGTATCAGGATCGTTTCGATGCCCATTACCTGCAAGACGATAACGGAACCGGCAGAAAAGGTCGGAAACGGAAAAAGGAAGTTGAGACCCCGAATTTTCTCAAGGATGTTATCCGGCCGATCCTGGACACTTTGCCGGACTTGTTGCCGGAGTACGGGTTCACCAAAACTACGGATGATTACGCCATGTACGGCGAGTATTACCGTATCAAGGCGGGTATCGTCCTCGTGGGAGGTTTTTCCATCGATGAGGATTTTAACCTGTACTTCACGCCATTGTTCCATGGCAAAGCCTGCGGTAAGAGTCACAAAATCGACAGCATCGGACAACTCGTTGAAATCATCCGCGAACAATTTGAAAGAAGGGAGGTGAAGATGAAAGGATAGTTTCATGCAATAGACATGGGTCGTTCCGTAATTTATTGTATATTTGTCAGATGAAGAAAGTCTGTATATGTATTTCGGACGAAAGCCCGGCAGTTGAACGGATTACAGGCACTTTCATGTTTGGCTGACATCAAACCTAATATATCTATTTGATATGAAAAAGGAAGAGATTATTCGCCGCTGTTACGGCGGCATGAAGGAAAGGCATGGCGTGGAAACCATCATCCTTTTCCATGTCGGAGATTCATTCGAGGCGTATTTTGATGATGCCGAAACGATTACCCGGATCACGGAAGTGCCCCGGTTCAAGATGACGGCGGCAGGTATACCTGCCATCAGGATTTCCGACGCCGCCTTGGAAGAATGTAGAAACCGGTTGCTGGATGCAGGATGCAAGGTATGCGTGTCCGAGGTCCGGGGGGTATCCGGCCGCCACATTCTCAAAATCAATGAAACAAATACGGAAACGGGCCGATGAATTGATATTGATAGCGGCAGCAATAGGTCCTTGGACACTGTTGGTGGTAGCGGTATTAATCATCGGAACGCTGAAATGCTGTCTGACCACGGACTCGGACAGCATTGACGAAAGTATCAACAAATCACCGGGGATAGTCGCGCATGTCATGGTACTGGACAGTACGGATAATGGTTTTCGGGTGGTTTATGCGACGGCTGCGCCGGTAACGGATGAAAGGTTTGCCGAGATATGCGACAGGCCGGGTATTTTGGAGGGGTTCGAGAACCTGAAACGGAAAGCTCCCGAACACTTTGGCGGCAACCTGCTGGAAACCGACATCTGTGACTTCGCGTTGTACGCCTACCGGTTTCCTATCGATAAGGACGTACGGATACACAATATCTTTGTCGCCGGTAAAGAGAAAATGGACTTCTATGTCCGGAACAACCCGGACCTGCCCGGGTGCGCTACATGGATGCACCACGGTACGGAACAAGGGAACCAATATCTGAATGCTGACGATATAAATCACTGTATACCCAACGGAAGGCGGATTTACCGTTATTGGAAATGCCGTTATCTACTGCAAACTTCTGATACTGACGAGCGTTTCAGTCATTTTACAGAGGAGGAAAGGCTGTACTGAATGCAGCCTTTTCTCTATATATATTACACATAACCATCTGAAAATTAATAACTAAAACGTTTTGTTGGCGTGAAAAATTGGCATATATTTGTATGGAAAAGTGACCCATTGAAAACAGATTGTCAATTGAAAGCAATAGATTGAATATGAAAGAACAGTAATATGACATCGGAAAAATCGCAACTGAAGTTTGCGAGATCGGAAGAGACGGGCGAACTGATAGGGTTCGTTTCGCGCCATTCCAAGACACGTAAATTGATGGGAGTCCGTGAAGACTCAAGATTCGGCAAGCAGATTTGTGTCCTTTCGGAAGACCTGAAAGGAACTCTCGAGCCAAACATACTATACTCGGTAGAGTTGAAACCCATGCACAAAGCCAACGGGTATGTAGTCGTTGCCGCTACCCCCGTGTTATTTCAGGCGCATGTGGAAACAGTGATCGTCCCGAAGACATTGTATCAAGTAACTGTGACGTTCGGCAACAAAAAGATTTTCTTCGACCCGAAAGACGGCAAGAGCGTAATGAGCCGCACAATAGACGGTGTGCTGGAAATCCTCAAGGGACGCAAGGATATCAAGTACAAGGAAGGTGTCATCACCGACTATCTGAATCAGGCGCGTGCTCTGGTACGACGTATGGAATCCGACGGGTTCATCTATACGGGAGACAGACATCAGGGAGGAATTCAATGAAAGAAAAACCGGTCGTGGGTATTGCGACCGACGGTGCCCATTCTGCAAAAGAGAGGTTGACACGCTTCCGGGCTGTCGACCTCTCTTCAGGAAAAGAACTCTTTTCCAAAGCTATCGGTAACTGGACGAACAATATCGGGGAGTTTCTCGGCATTGTCGAGGCGGTCAGATATGTCATGGAACATCCGGAAAGTCCGCGAACAATCTACTCGGACAGCATTACAGCCATCACGTGGTATCGTAACAAACAGACAGCCTCTTCACGCAGATGCCCGGCATTGCAGAAAGCGGAGATATTCCTCAAAGTGATGGAGGCAAGAATCAAGGACATCGAAGTGCTGCACTGGGACAACCGCCTGTGGGGTGAGATTCCTGCCGACTTCGGAAACAAATAACAACATCAATATGGCAAAATTAAAATCACAGTCACAGAAATATGTTGAGCTGAAGGAGGAAGACTACCTGTTGCTCATCGAGAATACCATCAAGATGGAAGCCCTGAAGATTGCCGGTATCGAAAAGATGCCCATATACAAGGCTATGGAACATATCCTTGAACACGAGCACATCGACCTGCTCGTCAAACCCGTTTCAAGGAGATATTCTTGATTTTTTTAGGTGGACAATAATACACCCCACAAGCAAAATCAATGCTTATCAGTACCAAATGATAGTATATAATAACAATTAATGTAAATCAATGCAAATCAGATGATTAAGAAAGTGGCGCATGTACGGAATTATCTATACCATACATGCGCCACTTTGCTCTATACACTTTTTGATTTCCTTGATTGATAAAAGAAGGTTCTTTTCCAGTGTTTTACAATCCGACTTTTTTATATACTTTTGTCTTCAGTATCAGTTGGTTATTGAAACCCTCTATGTATGCTTATAAGTAGAGATTAGCTTTTTTAAGCGAAACTAACTACTGGTTATCAATCAATTATCAAACAAAAAAAGTTTGCCCTTTAGGGATGCCCTCTTTTGTATCCAATAATTATATACTAAAGATATGCAGAAACATTTTTTATTTATTATTGCAAGCTTTATTACCGCACTTTTCGTTGCCTGCGGGCCAAGTGCCAAGCAGCATTCGTTCGATGGAGTTTTCTTTACTGAATCCGGTATACGTTTCGAGCTGAAACCAGACTCTACCACACTCATCCTGTTCCAGGATAGTACGACTTACGAAGGTACATGGACCATTTCGCATACTGCAGACAATCAGGAATATGCCAACATCGAGTTTGGTGGCTATCCGAAATATTACTATTTGAAAGATTCCAAGCTATATTACGAAGAAGAAGATATGCTCAGCGATCAATTCTCTACTCCTGTTGTATACGCTGATTAATATTACTTACTTTATTTTTCTGAAGTCGCATATTAGCTTTGTAACTATCAACATTATAACGCTAACTATTAACTTTAGAAGCATAACTATGGACTTTAGAGATTGTGAAGTCATTAGTTGCTAAAGTGAGCTTGTTCTATAGTCTTTCGCTTAGTATATATCTCACTTCTCAATTTAACTTCCAATTGTACCCTTCACGCTTTCACAGCTTTGTAATTTGCAGTAGAACAGCATGATATTCTGAAAGATAATTGTGAGTAAATTTTCTGCTTTCAACGTAAAAGACTTTAAATCAAGGTGTTTTAGTGAAACTTCATTGAAAGATGATAGGAAACTTGAGGGTAGGAATTGCGAGAATCAGGATTCATAAAGGCAAATAAGGCTATCTAAAAAGACACTGTCCAAAATTTTGTGTAAATGAAAACAGGATTCAGCTGTAAGTTTGTTCTTATATCTGGATTCTGTTTTCAAAAATAAGCATTATTTTATAGTGCCATTGGGATCATCAAAAATAGAAAAGACTCTTTTTCGATGTCAGAAGCCAGTATTTAACTTGCATTCAATCCTATTCACATAGATGATGCCTTGGTATTTGACTCTAAAAAACAATTAAAGACAAAATAGACTCTTTTGTTTATTACAGGAGAGTCTATTTATCTTTATGAACCCTGATTCTCGCAATTCCTATCCTCAAGGATCCTATTATCTTTCTGTGAAGTTTCACTAAAACACCTTGAATTAAAGTCTTTTACGTTGAAAGCAGAAAATCTACTCACAATTACCTTTCACAATATCATACTGTTCTGCTGTAAATTACAAAACGGTGAAAGCGTGAAGGATACAATTGTGAGTTAAACTCAGAAGTGAGAGGTACACTAAGCGAAAGGCCCTAGAATTGTTTTTTAACAACTGACGTTTTTATATTCTTAAAATCCATAGTTATACTTCTAAGGTTGGTGGTTATACTTCTAAAGTTGATAGTTATGTCTCTATAGTTCGTAGTTTGTCGTTAAATGCATACTTGATATTTGTCATTATCTGCTCATGTGCGAACGATTTAAGACTGTTAAATACCATACAGCATTAATACGTTTTGGCTGTAAAGTGAAACGCATGGTATTTGGAGTTTTATCATCATTTGCTTTCTTGAAAAACTCTATGCTATAGGTTATTTCATTGTGGTAAATATCCGTGAATGTGTAATTCTCGATCTTATAGGAGAGGACAGGAAATAGCTTATACTGTTTTTCCAATTCCTTTTTCTCATTCTCCGTCAATTCCGAAACGTTATCTCCTTCTATGTGGCGTAACATTTGCATGGCTTGGTCGAATTTTTTCTCTTTTAACAGATTCAAATATTGAGTTGTCAATTCAACAACCTCCAAAGTGTCTTTGTCACAATACGTTGGCACTTTTGTTTCTGATTTAGGCTGATTTGTACATGAAGACAAATATAAAATACTCAGCAATATAATAAATGATATCTTTTTCATATATATATAGTTGTGATAAGAAAAGAAAGGTATCCAATTGGATTGGATACCTTTCTTCAAATATTAATTAATTCAAGAATTAATCAGGCAAAACATCTACGATAACATAAGTCATGCTTCCATCAACCAATTCAGGATTCCACTTAGTCTGTACATATACAGGGATGGCAATTTGGTATTTCTGCTGCAAGTGAGTACCACTAGCATTATTGAATGTCAGCTGTTGATTTGCTGCATCGCTCTTCAACTCCATCTTTGGATAGATCTTTACGATCTCACTCCACGGAGTAGCTGTTACATCATTAGAAATAACTAAGTTATTGCCCTCAACTTTCAAGTTAGTAGTCGCATTAGCTACATCCCATGTAACATCTTTCACGATGTACCATGCTGCCAATCCGTCAACAGCACCTTCTCCCAAGACTACACGTTTTTCACCGAAAGCTTCAGTTACAGTTGCCAAACCTTTTACAGAGATGCTGGAACCACCAGTTCTCAAGTCGTGGAAAGCACCTTCCGGTTGTTCAATCTTCAGATTCAGCGGGGTCATGAAGTTAACCTTGAAGTTGTCCAATACGTCATACAGTTCGCAATAAGTTCCAGCTAATTTTACAGGAACATCCTTACCAAGCAATGCGCGGGCTGCTTCAGTCGGATTACCATTCTTGCCAGGATTTTCACCTTCAAAGAGCTGTATATTACCATCGGCATCAATTGTAGCTGCTGTTATAAGACCTTTACTCAATGTCTTTCCATCTTCGCTTACTGTCCAGCCTTCACCTAAGATGCTTGCTACACGGTCTGCATCAAAGATAATTTTAGCTTCATCAGCATTCTTTACAAGTTCTAATACGTTTTCAGGCTTAGTATAGTAGCCATCCTTGATATCACCAACAATTTGGCAGTCTGTATAAGTCGGTTGACCGTAAATAGGATCTGATGTTAATGCTGGGTTAACTTGGAATGTCTTATTGATGTTGGCTGCTGTTAAATCTGTAGTATTCCAATAAGCTTGCATGTAACCCTTTGTAAGGCTCATTTGCGGGATGTTCAGCTTCAGAACCAAAGCAAATACATACATGTCATTTGCGTCGTTTACATTTCTATAAACACCATAGACAGTTCTTGTAGCCGTACCAGCTTCGTACTCAGATTGAATTACTGCATTAGTTGCAATACCGAAGTTCCACTTCAAATTGTGAGTAGTTGTAGAACCGTCTGCAATAACATCTTCCAATGTACCTAAGTTCGAAGCAGCCTTCTTGGCTTTTGCATCTTCAAGACTTGCATATACAGCTTCATCAAGTTCATAAAGTCTATGGAAGTCTTCTTTACTGATATTAATATGAGTATAAATCTTGTTATTCATATCTTCAGTCAAGACTGTGTTGTCATAAACTTCTCCACAAGAATAGTCGGCTGTAAATTCTTTCAAAGTACCCAAATTCTCGACAACATTAGCAGTAGTCCATTTTACTTTAAAGTAGCGAACATCTACCACTTTATTGTTCTTCGTATCTTTCAGTACAACTTGAATTAATGGTTCACGACCGATAGCATCCTTGTTATTCAACTGTCCATTCAGAGCTGTTGCATAAATTTTAGAACCTTCAATTTTGATAAATTTAGCTTGGTTTGTTTTTTCCTCTGCATGAGTTCCATCCTGCAGATAATAATCTACAGCTTTGAATTCGAACGCTAAATCATAGCTTGCAGCATCATATGTTACACCTTCCTTATCACAAACATCTACTAGAGGAAGCAAATCAGTACCTCCCTCTTTGTTATAAGGAATCCACAGAACGATACCACGGCCATCAGTAGTATTTACACCGTCTGCAGCCTCAGCATCATGCAGATTGCTATATGGATAGAAGTGAGGAATTACGTCCTCGTTTACTTCTTTTGTGTCTAGATTATCAGCAGCTAAATCTTCAGCTGTTGCATCGCCCTCATATTCTGCATAGTGGATATACGGAGTCTCAGATGATTCGTACAAGCGTGCCCAATCAGAATATACGTTTGGATCTACACCATTTTCTGCTTCTTCATCAGATAGCTGAGTTTCTGCTTTCAATGAAACGATTGTGAATTTTGTTGTCTCTGTACCACCAAAGCTTTCGGTTGTTTCTTTCTTGAGGTTCAGAGATAACTTGCCATTTTCTAATGTATAAGAAGCCACAGAAATTGGAGCTACTTCACCTGATTTAGTGTTGATGTTCTCAGCTGTATTAGCAATAAAGCCGAGGCTCAAAATAGAGTTAGGATCAACAGTACTTGGGCTAACGTAATATTCAGCCTTAGCTGCTCCATCATTGATTGTAATTTCTGTTTGTCCGTCTGTTTGATCTGCCAACAAATTAGTCCAAGGTTTATAGCTCAGAGTCGCAAATTTGATAGCTTCAATACCGTCAATGTATGTAGTTGGAGCGAATACCAAACTTGTCAGACGCTTACCAATTAAGCTTGCTACTTGTTCAGTCATGCTGTTAACTTGCTGAGTTAAGGCGTCCAATGCCTCTTGCGTAGCATACGTTCCAGCAATTTCCTGTTTCAACGCTGCAAGATCAGCGGCCAGTTTCTCCAGTGATGCTAATTTGTCAATCTGAGCTTGAAGATCTGCCTTCAGAGCGTTTAAGTCCTCAGATGTTACATTACCAGAAGCATTAGCCTTGTCCAAAGCTTCTTGAGCTTTGTTCTTTGCTTCTTCAGCGGCTGTTTTTGCTGCATTTACATCGGTTTGCAATGCAGCAACCTTGTCTTCCAAGTCCTTCAGTGACGCTTTTTGGTCAATCTGTTCTTGTAAGTTCTTGATGTCATCATCGTAGTCCTTACAAGATGTGAACGTTCCTGTTGTACCCACCATTAAGGCACTAAACAGGATCACACTTAGATACTTTTTGTTCATAATTAAAAACTTTAAATTTATAAATTTAAAAATTAGTAAATAATTGAGTTTCTCATATTTAATCGTTTAGTTTTTGCCGACCCCTCTATTTTTGTAATTTATTTTATATATTTGTGTATTAGACTTCTTCCATTATTTCGCAGATAACGGATTAAAAGTCGTGCAAACATACGGTATTTTGCAAAACTGTGCAAATAATATCCCCTTTTTTTATAAAAAAACTACGCATTTTGAACCATTTCAGTTTGTTTACGCAATCTCCTATATAAATAAAGTGGTTATCGGTTTTCATTCGCTTTATTATTGTGTTACACAAATAGCAACACGGTTCTGCTCATTTACTTCAAAGGGTTGTTCTGTATCGCCCTTGTATTCTATCTGTATACGCTCTTCAGCAATGCCTTTGGCTTTCAGGGCTTCTGCTGTTGCCTTAGCTCGTTTTTCAGAGATACGAAGGTTGATGTTTTCATTTCCTGTTTTTACGTCAGCATATCCGCTGATAAGGACCTTGGAGTCTTTGTTTTCGTTCATGTATTGAACCAATTCATTAATCTTCTGTTCCTCAGACGGGCGGATGGTTGCCGAATTCAAAGTGAAGAAGATGTCCTTACGGATGGGTTCTACAACGACTTCTTCCTTCTCTTCAACTACAACAGGTTTCGGTTCGGGCTTCTTCTCGACAACCGGTGCGGGCTGAGGTTCCGGCTCGTAGTATACCGGTTCGGTCTTTGTGTATCCCTTTCCGAACTTGATGGTGAAACCAGCCATCAGATTAAATTGCCAGTCGGCGTTTCCAGCCTTCTTGGAGTTGAACTTGTCTGAAAGGACATTACCGTTGGCTTCGATGTTAAAGTTAACTCTGTCGCTCAGACGGAAATCAAGTCCCAGTCCCAGGCGGCCTGCCACGAATACCTTGCTGTCGTTCCACAAGTAGGCCATGTTGTAACCTTTTGTACTGAGAGCGACTGCTTCGTCGTTGTTGAATGCGCCGTTAACGCCTACTCCAACAAAGAGGTAGGGATTGACTACTCGTTTAGGATTAAACTTGCCAAACAGGTTGCAGAGGTCGAACATGGCATCTACATTTCCTTGCAGGTAGTTGTACTTGTAGGTTGTGTAGGGAGAAGCCCATGCACCCTTTGCTTGCCAGCCACTTAATCCGGCGCGTACTCCCAACCAGGGATTGAACTTATAGCCTACATACAGAGCTGCGGCGGGTGAAAGCAAGTCACCGAAGTCGCCTTCGCCAATCGTATGGGCTACACCACCTTGAATTTGCATAAAGAAGTGGGGATCGAAGATCGTTTTCCCTTCTTCCTTGATGCGACGCTGTGAAGTTTCTCCACTCGTCTGCTGGGCGGAAAGGCCTGTAGTCCAGAGCAGCATGACCGCCAGCATTAGTTTACTCATTGTTTTCATTGTGACTCAAATTAAAAATTGAACCCTAAATCAACGCAAATATGGCAAAAAAAGTTATAATACCAAAGATTTTTGAAATAACTTTTTTTAGGTCATGAAACAAATTGTATTAAAAGATGTGTTTACGGCAATCATAGATGATTTCCGTGACAATGAGAGATGGGGGAGTGCCCACATTTATCAGTCTGCACTAAACGCTTTTCTCGCGTTTAGCGACAATCCTCGTTTCAAACTCAAAGATTTATCGCCAGCTGTGCTGAAGCATTTCGAGCAGTATCTGAGAAAACGTAATTGTAGCTGGAATACGGTTGCAACCTATATGCGTTCGCTTCGTTCGGCTTATAACCGTTGTGTGGATATCGGACGTGTACCCTACGTGCCTCGTCTGTTTGAGCATGTTCATACAGGGGCACGAACCAACATCAAACGTGCTTTGGATACGTCGGACCTTAAACGTCTGCTGGCTTGGATTGATGATGGAGAGGATGACTGTATCTCGCCGGATGTGCGTAAGGCGGGGGTGATATTTGCCCTTATGTTCCTGTTGCGTGGCTTGCCGTTTGTCGACCTGGCTTTTCTGCGCAAAACGGATCTTTGTGGAAATGTGCTGGTTTATAGAAGAAAGAAGACGGGGCGACTGCTGACGGTTGTGTTGCCCCCTGAGGCTATCCGATTGATGGTGGAAATAGAGAACCGGGATCGCAGGTCGCCTTATTTATTTTCTATTATCGGTAATTGGGAAGATCAGGAAAAGGCTTATCGGGAATATCAGTCCGCTCTTCGCTTTTTCAATTACAAATTGGTGGAACTTGGTCGGTATTTGGGAATTGATGCGCATCTGAGTACCTATGCAGCCCGCCACAAATGAGAATAACCTAAAAATAAGTTTGCAAAATATTGAATTTCAATAGCATAACAAGAATAACAAAAATCTGAATAACAAATAGGTAACATACTGGTTGGAAATAATGTCCTACCAAGAGCAAGAAGATTAGCTTATCAGACGCACAAAGGTAGTGGATTCAACTTGATTTTTTGCCTTCCAAAAGAAAAAGTTTCGGCCATTGTTACCTGTGCTTTTGTTGTGCTTTTGTTGGTGGACTTGCTCGGATGTTCTGTTCTTGCTTGATTACACAGGCTGGAGTTTAAGAAGTAAGTTTAGAGTATTCTTGTATATATAGTACAAGGAACGGAGTAAACCTCTAATTGGATTTCTTCTGAGTTGAATGGCAGTCCTAAAAATAAGTTTAATGGAATCTTGTATATATAGTACAAGGAACGGAGTAAACCTCTTGAAGGACTGCTATTGCAATGAATGGTAGTTTATGAAAATAGGTTTAATGGCATCTTGTATATATAGTACAAGGACTGAGTTAAACTTGTTGGTGTGGTATTATTTCTTGTGAAAGGTTTAAGAAGATAGGTTTTGTTGAACTCTTGTATATATGGTACAAGGAATGGACTAAACCACTTTGGTTGTTGTACCAGCCTTTCTTTTTTGGAAGGCAAAACCTATTATTGCTCAGACTTTGACTTTGATGACCTCGCAAAGGTTGGTGGAGTATTGGGCTGACTTGTGTTCGCATTTCAGGTGCCAGCGTTTATCCGTACCTTGAACTGCCACTTTTACGGTATTGAAACCATTCTTGTGGTTGATGGCATCGATGGCTGCTGCAAGTCGGGCTTGTTTGTCACGGTCGATTGGGTCGAAGAGGATGGTCTGCACTGCCGCATCGGGGGTGATGCCCCACACGATAACACCGGCTTTCTTGTAGCTGTATTTGCCATCCTCACGCCATTCCGAGCGGAGTGCTTGCACGGCTGCTGCCACAAGCTCCAACTGGTCGCTGGTGGGCATAGGCAAGGTGACGGTGCGGTTGATGGTGTGGCTTGGCACATCGTTGCGGAAACGGTTGGTGTAGGCAAAGACTGTCAGTTGGCAGCAACGACTCTTTTGTTCCCTCAGTTTGCGGACGCATGAAGCTGCAAAGTTGGCCACCGCTTCTTCCACCACTTTCAACTCCGATAAGCCGCTGTCGGGAAAACTGCGGCTGGTGCAGATGCTTTGCTTTTCTGGCAATTCGCTGATGTCAATGCAACTTTCGCCACGGAGTTCCTTCCATGTCCTTACACCTGTGACGGTAAGCAAACGCCTTACACGGCTTTCGCTCCATTGCGTGAAATCCCACGCCGTCTTAATCCCGTAGTATTCCAACTTCTTTGCAGACCGTCGGCCTATGCCCCACACGTCGGCAATGTCGAATCCTTGCAACGATTTGACGCGCTTCTTCTCGGTGTCAATCAGGCAGACTCCCTCGTAGCCTTTGTACTTCTTGCCATACTTGCTGGCCACCTTCGCCAATGTCTTGGTCGGGGCAATACCAAGTGTGACAGGGATGCCTGTTCCCTTTCCGATAGTCCGCACGATGCGTTTGCCATATTCACGGAGCTTATCACCATCACCCATGCCGGTAAGGTCGATGAAGGCTTCATCGATGGAGTATTGCGTCAGTTCGGGCGTAAACTCCGAGAGCAGCATCATCACCCTGCGGCTCATGTCGCCGTAGAGCGTGTAGTTGGAACTGAACACGGCCACCTTTTCACGCTCCAGTAATTCTTTGGCCTGGTAGAATGGTGTGCCCATTTCTATGCCCAACGCCTTTGCCTCGTTGCTGCGGGCGATGATGCAGCCGTCGTTGTTCGACAGCACCACCACGGGCTGTGTGCGCAATGCGGGATTGAACACCCGTTCGCATGAACAATAGAAGTTGTTGCAGTCCACCAAGCCGAACATGGTTCATTTCCTCCTATATTGCCGCTTGATGTTGAAGGTCAGCACGCCCCACACGATGAAATTGTTATCCTCCGTCACCTTGATGGGCGGATAGTCCTTGTTGGCAGGCATCAGCCAGAGGCAATCACCCTTGGCATCGAACTTTACCCGCTTCAGCGTGAACTCCCCGTCAATGTAGGCCACCACGATGTCGCCTTCCTGCGGATCAATAGCCTTGTCTATCACCAACAGGTCGCCATCGTCAATGCCGCAGTCCTTCATCGAATCACCTACGGCACGGGCATAGAACGTGGTGGCTGGATGGCGTACCAGTTCGCGGTTCAAGTCTATGCTTTCGGTCATGTAGTCCTGCGCCGGCGATGGGAAGCCTGCACGGATGCCCGCATCTGCGAAATCCAACGGCAATTCGCTGCTCAGGTCGGCTGAATAGAGAATGAGCCTGATGCTGTCCTCCTTTTCTATTCCGGGTTCGTTGATGACTGTTTTATGTAAATCTTCCATTTACTGTATTCTTGTTGCATTACCATTTGGTTTGCAAAATTACCACTTTTATGCACTCGTTCATCTTTATTTTACGAGTTTCCACATTTTTACATTGGTTTACTTCCTTTTGTCGGCTTGCCTTTCTCCCAAAGCGACCGATCCTCTTTCCCGATGTCAGCCATACTCCTTGCCTCCATCCTATCTTGGGCTTGGTCTGATTGGCCGCCCTTCCCTTATTCTTCCACTCTGCCTCATAACGGTACACGGACAGCCGTCCTGCACCGTTCACTGTTTGCCTGTCTTATCTTCGGGCATATCCTCACCAAAGGTGGCAATGCCTTTTCCCGACGAACAGCGGAATTTCTACTGCTCTTGCTGCTTCCACAAAATGCAAGCTGCGGTTGGACTTGTTGTTTCATCCTTGGCTCATTGCATTGCCTTTGGAATGGGCTTTCTTTTTTGGCAGGCGGATTATTGGCATCCATCCGCACGACCTGTGATTGAATTTCCGTGTTGCTTCATACATGCCTGCCCGTTCACCGAAGCCACAATATTTTTCCATGATGCAAAGATATAATGCAGCACGCGATGGCGTTACGGGACACTGCGTTCTGACCAATGGCGCGACGCGAAAATCTTCCGACATTCCCGGCTCCGCTTGGAAATGTTGCGTATTTGCGCGTCATCCTTGGTGCCGCCCTATGCCTGCAATATCTTCTCGCATCCGTAAAAATTAATTGTTTAACTTCTAAAAACTTACAGTCATGAAGCAAGTAGAAAATTCTTTCGCAATCACAGGTTTTATCGCAAAGGACGCTGAAATCCGCACGTTCACCAACAACGATGTAGCCCGTTTCCCGATGGCAATCGGTCGCAAGGAGACCAAGGACAACGAGTCCAGCCGTGTATCCGCTTTCATCAACGTGGAAGCCTGGCGCAAGAGCGGCAGCGCGTCGTTCGAGTTGCTGAAAAAGGGCACGCTGCTCACCATCGAGGGCTATCTGAAGCCCGAAGAGTGGACCGACAAGAACGGTGTCAAGCAGAACGGCATCAAGTTCGTGGCCCAGAAGTTCTACGAGGCGGTGGAGAAACCGGAAAAGGCAGAAGAGCCTAAATCTAAGACCCGCGCCAAGAAACAGAAAGAGGCGGCATAGACCGCTTCCACCTGCTGAAAGAGCGGCTTCGGCCGCTTTTTTTTCATGCTCAATGCGCTTGAACCCTTCCTCCTTTTGAAGATGCCATCAGCCTGTTCTACCATTCCCTGCCTTTTATATCGGTTATTCTCTTTATCCCGCTCTCGCGCCGCCACCGTTTGGTTTTACTGATGCAAAGGTCGGCCATCGCGCCTGATGCTCACGGCTTGAAGTGCATTTCTTGCAAATTCTTCCTCCTGTGGAGCGTAATTGGCAAGAAAAGCCGCCGCATGAGGCTTTTCCGATAGCCATGCCCCCGCATCGATAAAACTCCAAAATCGGTCGCAGCAAGAAGAACCGATGAAAGGGGAAAAGTATAAACATCTAAAACATAAATCAATATGTACGATTACGACAACAGAGAGGATTTTGAGGAGTACGGCAAGCAGTGTTGGTTGCTGACCCCATGGAGAGGCTACCGTTCGGCTACTATAGTCGGACTGACCGACAAGGGCTATATCGTCCAAGTAAGCAGCGGAGCGGAGATTGAGGTTTATCCTGACGAGATAGAGATTGATTAACAACCCTCAAAAGCATACCCATATGGAAAAGACAACCGAAAAGATACCGACTTGGAGCTTGTGCTACCTTGTCAATGGCGATGCAAGCGGACTGACAGATGAAGAAATACAAACCATCGACCGCTGGTGCAAAGACATGGGCGCACAAGTAGTTTCGCCCGTCATGGACGATAAATGCAACCTGCAACCCTATTTTTCACATTGCCCTGCTTTCGGTTTGCCGACAGAGGTAGTGGACTGCGACATTCTTTATATCGAACCGACTAACAATGACAACGATGAAAGGAACTGAACATTTCAAACAGGCTATCAAGTCCTATTTGGACGAGAGAGCCAAGACAGACAAACTCTTTGCAGTTGCTTATGCCAAGGAGAACAAGAACTTGGACGATTGTGTAACGTTCATACTCAACCAAATCAAGGCTCTTGCCAATGAGGGCTGTATCGGCATGAGTGACGATGAGGTCTATTCGCTTGCCTGTCATTTCTATGACGAGGACATCATAGACATAGGAAAGTCCGTCAACTGCGGCGTGATAGTCAACCATCACATTGAACTCACAGAGGAGGAGAAAGCAGAGGCAAGGCAGAGAGCCATCAACCAATATCAGGCCGAGGAGTTGCGCAAGATGCAGCAACGCAAGAGCAAACCCACGGCAAAGCCACAAGAAACCAAACAGGCAGAACCTAACTTATTCGGCTTTTGAATATGAGACCACGTAACAAATTCGAGAAAGCGGTGCTTGCCCAAAGCGGCAAGCTCTGCCCCTTGACAAAGGCGCAACTTTCGTGGGCGTTCAGCGAATGCGTCAGCCACTTTGCGTACCGACTGCCCAAGGGAAAAACTACCTGCATGGATTGCGGACATAGCTGGCAAATGGAACAGCATAAGGAACAGCAAAAGGAACATTGCACTTGTCCGAAGTGTAAAGCCAAATTGGAGGTCAGAAATACCTATGTCCGCAAAGTGAAGCAGAAAAGTTATTTCACCGTGCTAACCAAATGTGGTGAATACCAAACCCTGCGTATGTTCCTGTTGGTGGTGGAAATGGAGAAAGGTTGCAAAGCTGCCCCATACGCCTTGGAAATCGGGCAGTATTGGTGGAATGCCAAAGGCAAGCAGACCCTTGTCGCCATTCAGCGCATATTGGGCAGGTATGTGGACACCTTTTCTTTTGGTTCACCGATGGCCATTCGGGGAGATAACGGAGTGTACCGCCATATTGCCACTTTTGACACCTGTCCGAGATACAGCGTCATTGACACCTTGCAAAGAAACGGTTTCCGCAGCGACTTGCAAGACATTGAACCGGCAAAGCTCATACCGGCATTGCTGACCGACCCGAAAATTGAAACTTTACTGAAAGCCGAGCAATATGACCTGTTGCGCCATTGCCTGCACTCATCAACCCGCTTGGAAGATTACTGGCCGTCTGTGAAAATCTGTCTGCGGAATGGCTATATCATAACAGACGGCTCGATGTGGTGCGACACCATAGACCTGCTTAGGAGAATGGGCAAGGACACCCACAGCCCGAAATATGTCTGCCCTGCCGACTTGAAAGCGGAACACGACAAGTTGCTGGAACAGCGCAACCGCAAAGAGGAACGTGAACGGCTGGCACTGCAAAGAATGGAAGCCGTCCAACACGAGAAAGACTACCTGTTGCAGAAAGGCAAGTTTTTCGGCATCCTCATCACGGACGGGAGGCTGAATGTCAGAGTATTGGAGAGCGTAGCTGAGATAGCGGAAGAAGGTACGCTGATGCACCACTGTGTATATGCCAACGCCTACTACCGCAAGGAGAACTCGCTGATATTGTCTGCCACCATTGACGGCAAACGCATAGAGACAGTCGAGGTGGACTTGAAAAGGCTGTGTGTGGTGCAGAGCCGTGGCGTGTGCAACAAAAACACGGAGTATCACGACCGCATCGTTAACCTTGTAAACAGCAATATGAATTTGATTAAACAGCGGATAAGCGCTTAATCACATCAGGCAAGGCATATCGGGGAAATACCCGGTATGTCTTGTCACCATTTTGTTCCCCTCGGTATTCCTGTTATATCCCTGTTGTAAAGTTCCCTTCCACTTATACCCATCTTCGATGCCCACGGCTTGCCCTATCATCATAGGAATGACGGACTGTGCCTTAGCCATGTCGCTGTGAACGGCGGCGCGGCTTGAGGCATGGGCAAACGGGAACACGCCCATTCCCCGTCGGCGTACAAGTCCGCTGACAGGGAAAGGCAAGTTCCCCTGTTTGTTTGCCCGGCAGTCCGTCCGTTTCCTTTGGCAAGCCGTACCTGTTATAACCCTCTTATATTCCGCTTTGCTTCCACTGTTTTAGGGCGGTATATCTTCCTTTTCTACCCATACATCTTGATTGGTACATTCCGCCAATCGATGCCCTTACAGGTTATTTTGCTGCAAAATAAATGTGGCGTGGCTTGCCGTTGCAAACCGTCCTTGGCAGAAATCTTCCTTGGGGCTTCACTCCAAGCGTATTTCCGCCGTCCGGTTTGCCGAAAAGCCATTCCGCCCCATTCCGGAGGCAGAAAAATAACCTGCAAGGGCCATCAAAATATGGCCGACAGCAGGGGAAAGAACAAAATCTGTCAAATATGAAGAATATGAACTACAACAAACTGCGAGCATTGGAGGCTAACACGGCAGCCATCGGAACAGCCTACCAAGTGCGGGGCGAAAAACGGACGGCGACAACAGCCGAGCGAGAAATCCTATCCCTGTATTCGGGCTTCGGAGGTATCAAGGAGGTTTTGGATTTAGGAACAGACAACCCCATGCCTGACAAGATGAAACAGGCTTTAGACCGTCTTGTGTGCGTACTGCAAACCATAGCGCAGGGCGATGAAACTCTTTACAAGGAACTCATGGATAGCATCAAGACATCCGTCCTCACCGCTTTCTATACCCCGAAATTCCTAATCGGGGCAGTCGCCGACCAAATACAAGCCACGTTCCAAACCCACGGCTTGCAGATGAAATCTTTTCTTGAACCATCGGCAGGCATCGGCGGCTTCCTGCCACTGGCAATGACCGACACCTACAAGGCGGCTTTTGAAAAGGACTTGGCGACAGGGCTTGTGCTTTCGGCTTTGCAGCCAGACACTCAAACAGTCATTAACGGCTTTGAAACCATTGGCTCACAGGAGTTGGAACACAGTATGTTTGATGTGATAGCGTCCAACATACCTTTCGGCACGATAAACGTGTTCGATGCGGACTTTGAGCGCAAAGGGACACCTTACAAGCAATCCCTCAAAGCCATTCACAATTATTTCTTCATTAAGGCGATGGAACTGTTAAACGAGGGCGGCTTGCTGGCTTTCGTCACTTCAAGGGGCGTGGCTGACAGTCCGAGCAACAAGTTTGTGCGTGACTACTTGGTACACCATGCCCATATCATTACCGCCTTGCGCTTGCCCGACACGCTTTTCATTCAGACCGGCGGCATCGAGGTGGGCAGCGACCTGTTTATTCTTCAAAAGGACAGTCATAAGCAGAACCTCACCACAAGGGAACGGCTTTTCTTGGAGGCTTGCCGTGAGCGCACATCGCATGGGCTGGAAACGGAACATTCCAACAAGGCATTCACCTTGCCCCAAAGCACACTTGCCACTGGATCAGCCATCGGCACAAACCAATTCGGCAAATCGGTGCGTAAGTATGAGTGGAACGGTAGCGAGGAAGCCATGCAGCAACGGCTCACTGAGATACTGAAAGCCAATTTCACCCACTATTTCAAGCCCTCTCTGTTTGGCGGGCAAAAGGAAACGCAAGCACAGCAGGGAACTATGCTCTCCCTCTTTGACCTTTTCGGGGAAAGCACGGTAACGGCACAGCCTAAGCCAAACACAGGCAAACGACCCTACACGGACGCAATGCCCGATTGGTTGAAAGACGGCGCATTGGTGCTGTTTGAGGGTCAGCTTGGCACTATCCAAAGCAGACGGGCCGACCGCTTTTCAGAAACGGAGGCTTGGTTTGCGCCTATAAAAACGAACGGTGCGGACATGGAACGTGCAAAGGACTATTTTCCTGTGCGAGAGGCTTACTTTGAGTTGTCGGAGAGCGAAACGGAAACAAGGGAAGAGAAACCTTTGCTTCGTGAACGGTTAAACAAGGCTTACGATGCGTTTGTTTCCAAATGGGGCAACTTCCACACGGACGGCAACAAGGAGCTGATGACGCTTGACAGCTTGGGCTTGGAAGTGTACTCTATCGAATTGCAAGCACATGGCGAGGTGATGAAAGCCGACATCATGCGCGAGCCTGTGGCATTCAAAAAGATAGATGCGTCCGTGCGCTTAACCCCGATGGAGGCTTTGGCAAGCAGCTTGAACTATTACGGAAAAGTGAACATGGATTACCTTGCACAATCAACAGGCAGCAGCGAAAGCGAAGTGATAGAGGCGTTGGAGGGCGAAATGTTCTACAATCCCGAAACTGGAGCATGGGAAGAAAAAGGACGCATCCTTGCCGGAAACGTGGTGGAAAAATGCAAACTCTTTGCAGGGCATATCAACACCCTTGCAGGACAGGCAAAAACATGGGCGGAGCGCACGGTCAAGGCATTGGAAGATGTCACACCCGAATTGATACCCTACGAGGAGCTGGACTTCAACATGGGCGAACGGTGGATTCCGACAGAAGTCTATGCGGACTTTGCCGGACATCTGTTTGATGTCAAGGCCGATGTGGTGTACTTCGACGTGAACGACACCTATGTTGTATCATTACACGGTTATTCCCCTATTGCATACAACCTTTACTGTTCGCACGGTTACACAGGTGAGAAACTGTTTGCCCATGCCCTGCATGACACCGTACCCGAAATAAAGAAAGAAGTAATGCGTGGCGGTGAGCTTGTGAAAGTTCCCGATGAGGAAGCCATGCAGGAGGTGGCTACCAAGATACAGGAAATCCGAGACAAGTTCAACGCTTGGCTTGACAGCCAGCCCATCGCCGTGCGTGACGAGTTGGTAAGGCTCTACAACGAGCGTTTCAACTGCTATGTGCGACCTTCTTACGATGGCTCGGCACAGACATTCCCCGGCCTGTCCTTTGCGCAGTTCCCCTACGATGACCTTTATCCGTCACAGAAAGACGCAATCTGGATGATTAAGCAGAACGGCGGTGGTGTGTGCTGGCACGAGGTCGGCGCAGGAAAAACGATGGTGATGTGCGTGGCGGCATACGAAATGAAACGCTTGGGATTGGTACAGAAGCCTATGATAATAGGGCTGAAAGCCAACGTGCATGAGATTGCCGACTGTTTCCGCAAGGCTTACCCATCGGCAAAGTTGCTTTACCCCGGCAGCAAGGAGGATTTCACCCCTGCCAACCGTGAGGAACTTTTCAGCAAAATCAAGAATAATAATTGGGACTGCATCATTCTGACACACGACCAGTTCGCCAAGATACCGCAGTCGGAAGAAACGATGTACGGCATCATGCAGCAGGAACTTGACGATGTGGAACGTTCCTTGCAAGTGCTGGAGGACAGCGGCATTGGTTGGCGCAACCGCCGTATGCAGAAAGCATTGGAGAAACGGCAGGAGAACCTGTCGGCAAACTTGCAATCGCTGAAACAACGCATCGAGGAAAAGAAAGACGGAGGCATCGATTTTCATTCTATGGGCATCGATCATCTGCTTGTAGATGAGTATCATACGCATAAAAATTTGATGTTTCAGACACGCCACACAAGGGTTGCCGGTATCGGCAACAATCAAGGCTCGCAACGTGCGATGAACTTGCTGATAGCCATCCGTGACATTCAAAAACGCACAGGCAAGGACTTAGGGGCTACATTCCTTTCGGGTACGGTGGTGGTAAACGCTTTGACCGAGTTGTATGTGCTTTTCAAGTACCTGCGACCGAGAGAGCTTGCCAAGCAGCGTGTGAGTTGCTTCGATGCTTGGGCGGCCATCTTCACTAAGAAGACCACCGACTACGAGTTGAACGTGACAGGCTCAATCAAGCGCAAAGAACGTTTCCGCACCTACATCAAAGTGCCGGAATTGGCGGCTTTCCTACGAGAAATTACCGATTACCGCACGGCTGAAATGATTAACCTTGACATTCCCGAAAAGAACGTGCGTTTCCTTTCGGACAAGCCGACCATGGAACAGGAGGCGATGATTGAACGGTTGGTGCGCTTCGCCAACAGCGGCCAATGGGAAGATTTGGGTCTTGATTTGCCCATGCCCGAACACATGGATAAAGCGAAGATGCTAATCGCTACCAACGTGGCACGGAAGATGGCGTTGGATATGCGCCTGTTGGGCGACCAGTTCAGCGATGACCCTTCCAACAAAGCCTCACGCTGCGCACAGACCATCTATGAGTATTATGTGAAATCGAACGCACACCGTGGTACACAGTTCGTGTTCAGCGACCTTTCCACCTACAAGCCGAATGAGTGGAACGTTTGCCAAGACATCAAGGACAAGCTCGTGGCTATGGGCATACCTGCCTCTGAAATCCAATTCATCCAAACCGCCAAGACCGAAAAGGCAAGAAAGAAAATCTTTGAGGGCATGAACAACGGCACTATCCGTGTGCTGTTCGGTTCAACCTCCATGCTCGGCACAGGCGTAAACGCCCAGCAGCGGGCGGTGGCGGTACATCACTTGGAGGTCCCCTGGCGCCCTGCCGATTTGGAGCAGCGCAACGGTCGGGCGGTGCGAAAAGGCAACACCGTGAAGTTGTGGGGCGGCAACGTGGTTGACATCATCATTTACGGAACTGAAAAAACCTTGGATGCCTACAAGTTCAACCTCTTGCGCAACAAGCAACTGTTCATCAACCAAATCAACAACGGCACAATCGCCGTGCGCCGCATAGACGAGGACGGCATGGACGAGGACACAGGCATGAACTTTGCCGAGTTCGTGGCCATCCTTTCGGGCAACACCGACCTTTTGGACAAGGCGAAACTTGACAACAAAATCATGCAGTTGGAAAAGGAACAGGCGGCTTTCAACAAGGAGCGTTACCGCGCGGAACGCAAAGCCGAGGGCGACCGTCAAGAGATAGACACCTGCAAGCGCAACATCGGGCGCATGACAGAGGATTGGGGGTATTTCAACACCCATAGGGAAAATTGTGCCATTGTGGTAAACGGCAACTCCCAACTGACAGCCGAAGAAACAGGACGAGCCTTGCACACGATTTCAAGAAAACACCGTGGCGACTTTGCCGCTATCGGCAGCTACAACGGCTTGCGGTTGTTGGTGCGCAGCGAGTACCGTCTTGACGGCAGCTTTGACCGCAACATCTTCTTCGTGGAGGGCAAAAGCGGCTTGAAATACAAGTGCGGAATGTCCGGCTCGTTGCCACCGAGTTTTGCGGCAGCGGCGGCATTCCCACAGGCGACCTTGGAAAACATACCCAAGCTGATGGAACGACAAGCCGAGCGGCAGAAACACTTGGAGGAGGAAATTCCCACCTTGCAACAAGTGATGGCAAGGCGTTGGGGTAAGGAAGAGGAACTGAAACGGCTCAAACAGGAGTGCAAGGAGTTGCAGGAACGCATTAACCGTGCCCTTGAAGATGCGGAGCGACCCGCCGAGCCGATGCCTGTTACCGAGCCTGTCACCATACCGGCAGCATAGGTTACATTCATATTTGACACCTTCCCCTGCTTTGTTGAGAAACACGGCAGGGTTTTTCAGTTTGGCAAAGCAAGTCCTTTGTTTGTAGCCCAAGCCGTCGGGCAGACAAGCTGTCTTTCCCTATTATAAATAGGTGTGCAGTCACCACTTATCCTATAGTTTCGCCACTTGTATTTTCCCTTCCATTTATACGGGCTTATGCAATCCTCCTGTTATACCTGACAATCCGGCTTTCCCGCCCCGGAATAATCAGCGGTGGCCTGTCCTTGCGCACGTCTGTCCCTTGGGCAGACCCACGCAAGGAGTGGCAGACGGACGCACGTTGTACTTGGGCTGGCGCACGGGAACTTCAGACTTGCTGAAACAACCTCGTGTGCCTGTCCCGTCCAACAAGCGCCCTCTTTTGTCTGCCTTGCAGGCGATTGTTTGACCCACCCAAGCCGGAAGACTGTTATAGCTGTGCCAGTAGATACCTGTTACAGATGAAATGCCGATGCCATGTCATCTTGCTCTTGACGTGAAATGCCAAGTTTGGTGGCGACCGATGGCCATGTGGCAATTGCGGATTTCACATGGTCGAGCAGCCCGGCAGCTTCAGCTTTTTTCAAACGGAAATAGGGAGCGACCTCCATAGCCAGTTGGAAGTCGAGCGAATTGTCGCTTTCATCAATGTTCAGTCTCAGTCCTTGTCCGTCTGGATCCGGATTGATGTCGTAGGCGGGGGATAATACCCAACCTTTGCCTGTGAGCAGGAAACCATGGTTGCGCAGATGGTCGTCGCAATTCGATATGGCGATGTTGAACACCATGCGAAGCCATAGCTGGTGCAAGTTTTCGTCCACGTCGGCACCATTGGTTATGATGAACTCCGCAAGGTCGAGGTAACTCGCCCCATCTGCCGAATCCGTGCCGTCTGTCTTGCCGAGCATGGTCATGGCCGAGGCGAAGTGCCGCCGCACTCCTTCCGGAGTTCGGTCGAAACGCTTGGTGAGGAATGTGTGGTAGCGGCTCACGAATTGTCCAAGCCTTGAATCTGACATATGTACTCCACACCGTATGGCAAGCGTATAGGCCAGCATTTCCCATGCCGCCATGTCGCGTTCATCGTTCCGGCTGGGGAATTTGGCTATCCACAGAGAACCATTGGTGTCACATACATTAGCTTTCGGTCGTGCACCTCCTAATGACGAGCCTGGAGCGAAAATCATACGTATCCACTTCGCCTCCTCGCTGTCGCTCTTAAAGATGCCTTCCTCATATCGGGCGCAGGCATATTCAAGCTCTCGGAGTGATGCCCAAGGCGGGATGGATAAACTGCCGTCATTATCTAAAAACTCTCCATCAGGTGATAGCTTGAACCGTAGCCCTCCCATACGGTTTTTATCGAATACACCGAGTAGATAGTCCGATTCCATCAGTGTGCGTTTGGACCGGTTTTCCATACGGGCAGTTATAGCTTCACGCCGTTTGATGAGCAACCGCCCCCAGCGGTCGGGTGATGAATCGAGGAACAACCCAAAGTTGGCCTTTTCGTCCCGCAAATATTGAGGTCCGGAAAACTGTCCAAGGTCGGGGTCAAGCAAACGGAAGTCGGGGTGTTGTAGCCATTGGTCATTACAGCTGAAGGAAAATACCTCCCGCCCCCTTACTGCCTCACAGGTTAGAACTCCTATTAGCAAAGGATTTCCATCGCAGAGGTCACAATCAAGATACACCCATATTTCTTTGTTCTGTGCCATGCTGATTTTATTTCTTTGAAGCGCGGGAGCGGGTCATCAACTTTGCATCTTGCAATCTACGACCTACGATGTCGTCTTCTGCTACTTTTGCAATGTCGTCGTCCAATCCCAACACTGTCAGAACCTTGATATAGATATTGATGCTCACACCTTCGTTGCCCTGTTCGAGTCGGGTCAGTGTAGAACGTCCTATTCCGGCCCGTTCTGCCACTTGTTCTGCCGACAAGTCGCGCCGCAGCCGTGCAAGACGTATGTTCTCGCCAAGTTTGGCAAGCAATCGTTGCTGCCGGGGAAGCAGTATTGTCTTAGTTTGTGCCATAACTAATCTATTTTGATGCAAAAATACCATTTATATTCTTATCAAGCAAGAGTTATGACAGATATTTTCCTGTTCCTACTTTTGTATTCTGACTTTTATACCAGTTTGATGCCACTACAGTTCCTGCACCTGCTTCGGGTTATTTTCCCGCAAAACTAACAGGCTGTGTCCAATCCTTGCAAATCCGGCAAGCCACCGTAGGTGATTGGTGGAAATCTTCCTTTCCGTTGCACGGAAAGCGTATTTCCGCCATCGGATTTGCCGGTTGTCCTTTGCCCATTGACGATGCAGAAAAATAACCCCGATGCAGGCTTGTAAATGAGCCAAAGATAGGGGAAGAAGTTGAACTCTCAAAACCAATGGCAATGGACAAGAATTTAACAAGACAGGCTGGAAAAATAATGGTGTGGCTGATGAAATACTACCCGGTGCGCATCAAGAACGTGGGCGAGCAGCAAAAAGCTGACCGGCAGACCATTTGGGATTTCAAAGACGGACGGGCATACGAGCAAGTAGCCCAAATGACCGCCCAACACCTGCAAGAACTTTTCGGCAGTCGGCTCACAAGCATCGTATTCTCTTGCGTACCAGCGTCAACACAAGAGAAGAACGAGCTGCGCTACAAGCGTTTTTCGGAAAGGGTGTGCGAACTCACCCATGCCATCAACGGCTATCCACACATGCAAGTGTCGGCAGGACGTTTGGCAGTCCACGAACACCGAAAGAATGAAACCGAGGCACGGACGCTACAAATGGCAGACTATGACATGGATTTCTTCAAGGGCAAAGATGTGTTGCTCTTCGATGACATCATCACCAAAGGCATATCTTACGCCACCACAGCCGACAACTTGGAAGCGTGTGGGGCTAATGTGTTGGGAGGTTTGTTCTTGGCTAAAACATTCTACAAGGTAAGATGATGATACAGACTGACACCACAAAGACTGCGGCGTTCACAGGACACCGCTTTATCCGCCACCAAGACAGGCTGCGGCTGAAAGCCGAACTTGAAAGAGCTATCACTGCTTGTTATCATTCGGGCATCCGTCATTTTCTCTGCGGCATGGCGTTAGGCTTTGATATGCTTGCCGCTGAAACGCTGTTGGCGATGAAAGCGCAACATCCCGACATCCGGCTGACAGCCGTCATCCCTTTCCGTGGGCAACCCTGCAAGTTCAGCCCTGCGGACAAAGAGCGGTATCAATCCATTCTCCGCAAGGCTGACAACGTGGTTTGCCTAAGTGAAACCTACTTTGACGGCTGTTTTCTCAGGCGCAACGACTATATGCTGAACCGAGCCAGCCACATCATCGCTTACTACAATGGCGAACCGAAAGGCGGCACGTTCTACACTTGCCGCAGGGCGGAACGCATGGGATTGGAGATAACCAATTTATACTAACCATCTAACAATAAAACGTATGATTACAACAGAAATCAAATTTGGCGGTGTGACATATCCATGCCGCATGGTGAAAGGCAACCAAGGCGAGTATCTGATTATAGGCAGCACGGCACTGCTTGACGCTTTGCAGCCCGGTAGTTTTGAGGACGGGAACGAGGGCTTTGCCAGTGAGGAAGCATCGGACATCTACGACGAGATTTTCTATTTTACCGACGAACATACCCTTGCCTTGCCCGACAAAGAACTGGTAGAGGAACTAAGGCGGGATAATCCCGAATGGTTCTGACAGGAGTAACCCATGCAGGGAGGCCTTTGCTGTGCCTCCCTGTATGCTCGTCCACACCAGTGGCCACTTATAAGGCTTTTCCCAGTTATATGCCTATTATACTTATTCCATTTGTCCTCTCAAAACCAGCCATTTCTCCCTTTATACCTGTTCTCATGGCATTCAGTCCTTGCCCCTCATCGTCTGGTTTTCCGGCTGCGAAAGTCGGGCATCGTGCTTGACCTGTCACGCTTTGAAGTGGATTTCTTGCGGAATCTTCCTCCTGCGGAGAGTATTCGGCAAGAAAAAGCGTCAGGTGAAGCGTGGCCGATGCCCGGACAAAGCATCCGTAAATCCCAAACAGGCTTCGGGAAAAGGAGCCGATGAAAGGGAAAGAAGTTTCACTTAAACATCTACGGATATGAATAAGAAATTTGAAAACCTCAGAGAAACGAAAGAGTACCGCCTTGCCATGCAGGTGAAAGATGCGTTGAATGACTGTGGGTTTGATTGCCGGGCCTTTGCCGCCTCAATCCCCTATATGCACCCAACCTTACAGCAGAACCTGTACAAACTGTTGAAGGAGTGCCTTGTAGTGATGGCAGATGACAAAAGGCGTTATGATGACCGCAACCGCGCATCGCATGAGGAAGCGAAAGACATCATGGCTTACTTGGAAGAGAACGGACGTTATATCCCTTACATCTAAAACGATATGGACTATGGAAAGGAACAGTGTGTTTTTAGTTTATACCTTGATTGAGCAAAGTGAAAGCGTGTCTGATTGCCACGCCCTGTATGCCACCCTTGAACGTGCGAAAGCCGCTATGGACAGGGAGATAGAGGAAGCAATGGAAAACTTCGGCAAGGGTGAAGTGCTGCACGACCTGGAACGGCTGTATGAGTTCCGCACGGAGGACGGCTATGGGTTTACGGTAGGAATTGACGAAATGAGGCCGCTATGAAAAGGAAACGGTACAACTACATCAACAGGCTGGTGGAGAAAATTACCACCAGCCCCTCCAACAATATGGAGTTCAGTTACTACGGCCATTTGGTGAGCCTGCAAAGTGGCACGACTGACTACGTGGACGTTACGGTTTACAATACGACAGACCGATATTCGGGCGAAACGGCTAATTTCAGCTTTGATTATTGGACGAAGGAGCTGGACATAGGCTATACGGAAAACGACAGGTTGTTTGACACCATAGTACAGGCATTCCGGCGCATCTATGGCAAGAGAAACGTCAGCGTAATCATCGAAGAAGAAAACATTTACTAATCTCAATAAAATTGAAAATGGATAAGGATTTTGTATTGCAGATGGCGAACACCATCAAAGACCAACTTGTGGGAATGACCCCGTTGAATGTCGTTTGTTCATGGGGCATTGAGAAATTCGTGGCTACGGAATACAAAGGTATGGCCGCCCTCAAATTCCATGTGAACGGACGGCTGTTCCGTGGCAATGTCATCATCGCTTACAATGACATGGACTATTACGAGGTGTACCTGCAAAACTATGCCGGCACAGAGCGCATCGGCGAGGAAGTGTTTTTTGGCGAGCTTGGTGGTGTCATCGATGAAGCCATCGAGCGGGGCAAGGACGAAGCTGAGTACCAGCAGTTTCTTTTGAAGGAATGTTTTTCTCAGATTTAAACGGACAGCTTATGATTTCAAGAAATTCCACGCCCCAATCCGTCGGGGCTATCCTTGACGGCATGAAGCGCAACGCCCTGCAAGCCGTCAGACAAACCATGCAAGAGAACCGACTCCAATCCGTGCCAATGGATGTTGATGTCGGCATGGGGTGGACGGACAAAGACGGACGCACTCACTGTGGAACGGTGACAGGGCTTAGCCTTGACGGGAAACAGTTGAAAGTGCGGCTGGCAGACCGCTCCCTGCCTTTTGTATTGGATGAGCAACAACTCCCACACGGAAGCCACATCTGGCTGATGCGACTGAACGATGCCGTCCGAAACGCCTTGGCGCGGCAAAGGTGGACAGCCTGACTGATGCACTAAAAGGGTAGCTTGGGTATGGGATTTCAAACGAGCCATACCCATCTATTCCTTTCGCTTTTGACATGAAAGTTAGAAGTTGATGTATCTGACAGGGGATTGCCCTTGCACGTACTCGGACACGTCTTTGTTCAAGTATGGTGAATCGAGGATTTCTTCACCCTCAAAGGCATAACGTGTTCCGACAAATAATTGAGGCTCTTCGACGGCATACCATTTATAGGGCTTGAATACGGCACGGACAATTCCCTCATATACGGCCAAGACATAATCCGCTGATTGTGCCTTGGCCACATTTACTTTCCAGTACTTCCGTACCTTTTCGTACATATTTTCCCTTTTATACACTTCCTCCACATCACCTTTAGGCCGGTAGGTGCGGTTGAGCTTGACCGCCATCAAGCGGTCTTTGCCCAATGCCGTCAAAGGCTCGCAGTCGTACAAGGAATTTATCTCATCTGTTGATTTGATGCCTTCATCCCATTGGTGATGCCCGGCTTGGATATTGGTCAAGACATTCTCCAAGTTAAAGTCACGGAACGTCAGCAAGTCGATGATGGCTGATTCCACGATGTAGGCTTGTTCTTCCGTGAGGTCGTGTCTGATTATATAGTGTTTCACTTCCTCGCCATTCTGAATAATCTCCCTGATGGTCTGGAGTCTCAATGTGTCGTCTTTTGATGTCATGGCGCATAAGGCGTGTTGGAACACGCGGTTCCCATGCCCTTTCCCTATATAAAATATCCGGTTGTCCCTGGGTCAACCAAGCAATACACATAGTAATTGAGCTTGTCCATGACAGACTGATTGAATCCGGTTCGTTGCATAGCCGCCTCCCTATTTTAGTTGTCCTTCTTTTTATTTCGGGAGCGTTTCAATTCCACTCCTGCATCCTTCAGCACACGGAAAACGGAACTGCGGCTGCGGAAGCCGCTGGCTTTCCATATATCCTCGATGGTGTAGCCGCTTTTGTACATGTTTGCCACCAGTTTTTTTCTTTCCATCCGACCGTATGCAGCCTGAGAAAGCACCTTTATCCCTTTTGTCTGCCTGCCCGGATGGGGAACCATCTTACGCACGGCATTCGCTTCTTCGGGCAGCTTGGCCACCACTTTCAGCACATCGGACACTTTGGTTTCCGGGAACAGTTCATTATCCGAGTCAATGCCGTCATGCAATGAAACGAGACGCACGGATTTTATCCGGCAGAACTCCAAAAAGAATGACAACTGCCTTGCCCCCTTAACGACATGGGCGAGCTTGGATATGACCAACGTGTCGCCCTTGACAATGGTCGCCAACAGCCTGTCCCACCCCAAGCGGTACGCCCCTTCAACCGGCTGTTCCTCCACGATGTCCTCACAGCCGAAGTCCGCCATCCATTGTCTGTCATCCGTCCCGCCCGCATACCGGGGAAGGTACGGCAAGTAACCAATCTTAGCCATATAGTTTCAGTCAAAATCTAATTCCGGTTGCAAAAGTATGATTTTTACGGGATAAAACCTTCGTTATCTAACCGAATTATCGATTAATTTCACCTTTCACACGTCACCTGCTTGGCACTTTGTCCAGCTTCAATGCTGTCTATGTGTAATGGCATATAGACGGGCGGATATTTTACGTTCCTGGAGATGTGAATCCACAAAACCGAATGAACGGGAAACTTCCTTTTTTTGTAGCATATTTTAGCCACTAACAGACTGATAAGCAATTATAAAAACCATACTTGGAGTATGATTCCCTAAGAATGGATAATGTTGAAGGAATCTATATGGCTATGTGGTTTTCAAGGTATAATTTTGCGCCGTTAAATTCAAATTTTCCAAGATGAAACGGACACAATCGGACGGATCAGCCGCCAAATGGCCAACGAAATTGCTGCACTTTATGAGTGGGAAATACCATGTCTTTCCAACTCTAAAAAATCATACTTTCATCTTCATATTGCTTTCGATGGCAATATGGCTGGCAGGTTGCCAACCCGCTTCCAATGACTCCCACAATTCCGTGGAGGACGCCTTGGCCTCTTATCACGAATTGTTCATGGCGATCAAGTCAAAAAAGGCCGTGGACGTGGAAGAACTCATAGCATTGGTACAGGAATGGCGCAAATTGGAAGTTGCCGTTTCTGCGACATTGGAACGTGACACGACTGCCCATGCCGATACCAGACATATTTCCCTTGGGGATTCCATCAACTTTCAACTGTCACGCTTGATTGACAGCAGGAAGTGGAGCTATTCCGACTACCTTACCGTGGTGCGTGGCTTAAACGACATAGAGATGGATTCCGTGTCTCAAAAGTTGGTGGCTTCCGTTCACCTGTTCTACCACGATGCCGGCACAGCCGCTCCTTTCAAAGGAAGCGCGAAAGAGGTTATCGGCCAATACAACCGGTTGCTGGATGGCTCACTCACCAAAGGCATCCGCACCAAGCAAGATGTCATTGGCTTCCTGCGAAAGGAGGATGTGGCTTTCCGTTCGTTCCTGCTCCATCTGCCAACATTGAGCACAGGCAACATATCGCTTGACGGCATCACAAAGAAAACGGGGGAAATCATGCACGGCATCATTAGCCTGTCAGCCGATGAATATTCCGTATTTGGCAAGTCGGAGGTCGTTATCCTGCTCGCGATGCGCAACAACAGAAGGTTGTTACAGAATGCGGAAGCCTGCCTGGAGAGTCTGCGCCGTTTGCAACGGACAGACAACGGTCAGGCGACCGCCTACCAATGGATGATCCTGCAACCGTGGATTTCATTGGACGGCTTTGCATACGCGCTGATGAACGATGAACAGATACAGACGATGGAGGAATTGGCGGAACGAACGCCTAAGGCTTTGGCCAAACTGGAAGGGGCGGATTTTCCGTTGGATGCCGAGGGGTTGCCCGCACTCCTGATAAAAACATTCATCTTGGGATATGAATAGACCCAGTGCACAACGATTCAGATATTAATAAACATACTACAACGATATGCAGAAAGAACAGATTGACCGCTTTGTGACGTTGGCTTCCTTGCAAATGCCGGCGTTGGTTTCACAACCCCTGTTCCAAGGGGCAGAGATTTTTGAGGACTATGCCATGCTTACATTCCGTTTGCCCAAGACCTTTTGGATGGAGGAGCTTCTCGATGAGTTGGAAGACCAGATGGAACTGGTGCTTTTATACCATCACGTGCCAAGTGCCGATACCCCGTTCGGTCACCGATGCTGCGCCTATTCCAACCCACGATTCGGCCACATGTACAAGTTGAACGTGCAGGCTGACGACCGTGTGGAGTGCGACACGCTCTATGTGACCCTCTACGACTCATTGGAAGTGATGGGCAGCGAACTCCGGGAAGAGTTATCAAGGGTACGGAAAAACGGCAAGCTCTTTTACGCTGTCAAGGAAGAGGAACTGCTCAAAGACTTCATCTGCCTATGAAGGAAGTTTTGTACAGGCAGCTTGCCGCCACTATTCATGAGTGCCGCACTTGGGTGGACGTGCTGGACACCGACCGTGAATGCAACTTCATGCTACACTCCGGCGGAGGGCTGCACCCCGTCCGTTGCAGGGTGCTTTCCTTGGTCGCCAAAGTGTCCCACGGCGCTTATACCAAAGGTCATGTGTGGGACATTCCCGAATACCGGCTCGACCGTGCGGTGAACTCGCTCAAACGTCGGCCGGGCTTCAAGGAACGGTGCCGCTTGGGAACGCTCTCCATGCAGGATGCGGAGGGCATCATCTACCTCGCGTCACACAAACTCATCCGGCTGGAACTTGAATTGTAACCCTAAGACAAGAATCAAACGATGCTTATCTTCATCCTTTATATGCTCTATACGCTGGCGTATGCCGTGCTCCCTTTTCTATACAAGGGCAAACGTCCTGCCATGCTCCAGTTCTATTTGCGCATGACGTGGAGCCGTAGCTTCCGCAAGTGCTACGCGCTTGGAATGCTCGCCACGCTCATGGTGTTCCACTTCTACCATCTGAATGTATTCGGGAATGTTTATGAACTGGCCTTGTCATCCCTTGTTTGCCTGTCCCTGTGTTCTCACAGGAACACAGAACGGGTCTTTGACTTCTTGCAACGAAAGCACCGTCTTTTCTGGGCGGCAATGGCCACGATTATACTGCTTTTCGTCCCGCATACGCTGCCTCTCGGCATCACGGTGGCCACAGTCGTATTCGGTGCGGTGTTCTATCCCTCCCAGACTGTACGGAAGACATCATCCGATAAGCTGAAAGAATACTTGGAATCTCCCCACAGCCTTGTGGTGGACTATCACAAATGGTAATCGGAATCTTGGCTGATGGAAAGATTGCTTACATAAAAGCCTTTTCCCTGCCATCCCATTACAATTTTGATTGAACAGGATAACGATTAAAACAAATCACGCATGAAAGAAGATAAAACGACTCAATACCGCATCCAAATCGGCAATGACTTGCTCGCATACCTGCATTCAGAATCGGGTGAGAAATACTCCAAAATGTCGGCGTTCCGCAGCCTGATAGAGATAGCCATCGGGGACAAGAAAGAGTTCCCTGCCATCGCCAAGCCTTTGCCCGAAGGCCAGGTGGCGTTGACGGTCAGCGGGCTTGCCAAGCATTGGAACTGGCACCGCACCACGGTGAGGAAGTTTCTCTCCACCTTGGAGGAAGCCGGTGCGGTCAAAGTCATAAGCCGTAGCGGGTATTTCATTCTCACTATCTCTTGTGTTATGCCGGACGGTGAGAATATCCAAACACCCCTGTTATCGGAGGAGGAACTGCTCTTGAACCGCTGGCTGTGTGGCTACCTCACGATAGAAGAATTAGCGGAAACGCTTGCACATTTCATCACCGGAACGGATAAGCTGTTCGTGCCAGAACCGACAGGCAAACGCTCCGGCCGGCAAGCATCCACGGGTGAACGTCTGCACAAATTGGTCGCCCACATCATCCTCCACTGCGCGGAGATCATCCCGGCCAATAAACAGGTGAATGAAGCCCTTGAACGATTGTTCTCGGACGAATGCGGAAAAGATCTTGTGCGTTTCCTACAGCGGTTGACGTTCGCCGGACTTCGGCTCATCGAAGCAGGAACCCCAAGTGAGGCACAAGCCACTTGTAGTGGCGATGAAACCGCCACCATCATTTTACGGCATTATCTCCCCTTTATAACGCAAGAGAAACCCCACAATGGGTTTAAACCACACGGGGAAGCCAAGCCTGTGGACGGAATAGGAAATCAAATTTAAAACGCCTTGCTTCCCCTGCGCTGGGTCTTGCTAATCCAAGTGTAGGCATCCCGGTGAGCCGGATGGGATAAAAGCGGAGGTCTTGACCTCCGGCCCTGACGTCAAGGCTTGCCCACGAAGACAGGCTCTGCCTGCGTAGCCTAATACGCACTTTGCCCCGAAAGGGCAAAATGCAGGAACCGCCGGGGCGGCAGCAAGCTGTAAAAATTGACTGAATTATGGCAAATGGAATCAAACAGGTATTGGACATCAGGCCTGGAAAGGGCATGAGCGTTGGCCAAAGCGACGAGCACCAGCGCAACTGGACGGAAAAGGGTTGGGACTGGGCAACGAAGCATGGCAACTATGACCGAAGCCGCGAGCACCTCAATTTCGAGGTTGTGAAAGGCGGCATCATCCAGCCGGTTGATAAGTCAAGGACTATCACCGGACGTATGGTCGATAATCTGCGTGAGCGTGGCATCACAGACCCGAATGCGAAATTATGCGAACCGAAGTTCCGCACGGTGGTGAACATCATCTTCGGAGGGTCGAGGGAACGGATGCACGAACTGGCGTTCGGCGGCCAGCGAATTGACCTTGCGCATGGAGCGGATAATTCGCACGTCAGACGGCATAAGGACATTGAGGAATGGGCGAAGGACATGTACACCTTTGCGTGTGGACAGTGGGGAGAAGAAAACGTCATCGGCTTCGTCGTACACTTGGACGAGATGAACCCGCATGTCCATTGCACCGTGCTGCCCGTAAAAGATGGCCGGTTCAAGTACAAAGAACTGTTCGGCGGCGCAAACAAATACGAATACAAGGCACACATCACCAGACTTCATGACGAATTGGCCAAGGTGAACGAGAAGTGGGGATTGTTTCGTGGCAACAGCATTGCCGTGACAGGGGCGAAACACCGGACCACGGAGGAATACCGCCGTGCATTGAGCGAGGAATGTACGACCCTTGAAGAACAGATTGAAACCAACAAGACATTGCTTTCGCAGCTTTTGGCAGACATCCGTTTTGCGGAGAAACGGGTGAAGGGATTGGGAACGATGACCTCCAACTTAGAGGAGAAAAAGAAGCAGATGATTGCCGAAATGGAAACTCTTGCCAAGGACTTGAAAGCAGGCCGTGGCGATTCGGAGGAACTGCGTAAGAAGATAAGCAAACTCGACCTCGACTTGCAGAAAGTGCTTGACAACCTCGCCGACAAACAAGACAAACTGGAGGCTGCCAACAAGCAACTCTCGGAGCTTCGCAAGATAGAGGAAGAGACGCGGGAAAGTGCGATTGAATACCGCCGTGACCTCAAAGCCGCTACCTACGATTTGGAACACCAGGTGCGCTACCGACTTGCCGACGCGCTCTTGGGTGACATCTTGCATGAGTTCAAGTCCCTGCTTCCGGCATTGGACGGTGAAGGGCAAAGCCTGTTCGATGACACATTGCTGAAAGATGTGGCCGAGCGTGGCGAGGAGATTTTCAAATGCGCCATCTATCTCTTTGCGAACTATGTGGATTTGGCGACGACCTTTGCCGAAAGCCATGGCGGTGGAGGTGGCGGTAGCGACCTGCCTTGGGGGCGCAAGGAGGACGAGGACGACCGGGCTTGGGCAAGACGATGCTTGATGCAGGCAAGCCGGATGATGAAGCCCAAAGGCGGTAAAAACGTCAGAAGGAAATAAGCAAGTGATATTCTACAACCGCTTGTATCGCATAGGCTTTGAAAGTATGATTGACAGTATGATAAAAGGCCGCTACTGAAATTCTTGTTAAGCAAGAGTTGAAAGAGCACAGAAGCCTCTTTTGCAGACGCGGTGAACTATTTCTTTTGCAAGTCGAAAACAATTACACTGATAATATGATGAAAAGATTTTTATTACTATCCGTATTGTCCCTGCCGATTGCGGCAAAGGCGTACAATGTTCCCCTGACGGATACCATCCGATGGGAAAACCTTCCCCGGTGGGAGGATTTGTCGCAACCGTTGGAGCCGGTCTATTTGGAGAATGCCGTGGAGGTCTCGCCTTGGCGTGGCAACTGGTTCGTAAATGTGTCCGGCGGAGTGTCGGCATTCGTCGGTTCTCCGCTTGGCTGTGGCGACATCTTTGACCGCACGAAACCGGCACTGTCTGTTTCCATAGGCAAGTGGTTCACGTCTGCCATCGGTGTGAGAGCCGCCTTCCAAGGTCTGCAGTTCAGGGACGCCCTGTTTGAATCAAGAAACTTCCAGCATCTCCATGCCGACTTGATGTGGAACGTGCTTTCAGGCATCTCACACTCCAAAGATGATTTCCGCTGGGACTTGGCCCCTTACATTGGCTTGGGCATCCTACATAATGACGGACTCGACCGCCAACCCTTTGCGGTTTCTTACGGAGTTCAAGGACGATACCGTTTGACCGGCCGCCTGCATCTCACGGCTGAACTCGGCTGTGCCACCACTTTCAAGGACTTTGACGGCATGGGTGCGGGCAACAAATGGGGCGACCGTATGCTGTCGCTGACCGCCGGATTCTCCTACACAATCGGCAAGAAAGGATGGAAGCGTGTGGTGGATGCCTCCCCCTATATCGAGCGGAACGAGCGGTTGACCGGCTATGTTCACAGCTTGCGCGATAAGAATGACCGGCTCAGGCAGAAGAATGGCATGAATGCCCGCATCATCGCCGAGTTAGAGAAAATATTGAAGCTGGAGGGACTGCTGGACAAGTATGCGGACAGGCTTTCTTCAATAAAAGATGGAAATGGCGGCAAAAACTTGTCGAACGACTATCCAAAGAATAACTACAGTGGGTTGAACTCACTCCGTGCAAGGTTGCGTAACGCCCAATTGGACGAGGGAAAGCATAACATCGATACCACTTATATCTATGGCAAGGACACCGTTTATATGGCTGGTGATAAGGCTTCCATTTATCAAAACGGCATTGATTCCTTTGGTAATGACTCCATCGCATCGTCATTGCTCGTAGACGGCAAATATATCGGTCCGCCCGTCTATTTCTTCTTCGTGCTGAACACCGACAGGCTCACTGACCAGTCTCAGTTGACAAATCTGGACGGCATCGCCCGGATTGCCAAGAAGCATGGGCTGCGCATCCAAATCATCGGTGCGGCTGACAGTGCCACAGGCAATGATTCCATCAACAATGGCTTGTCGCAAAGACGTGCCTCCTTTATGGCCGGACAGTTGCAGCAACGTGGTATCGATGCTAATATGATAGAAACTGTACCAGTCGGCGGCATAGACAATTACAAGCCGGTGGAAGCCAACCGCAATGCCTGCGTAAGGCTGTTGTTTCCTGTAACGGACACGGCTGATTAGTTTTTTTGTTTAGTTCTATTCTTGGCAGAGTATTCACAATCAACTCAAACCACTGTTTTAGGGCAGGTCGGCTTGTGAAAGTCGGCCTGTTTCATTTGGGCAGGTCAAATTCTGACAGGTCGTCGCTGCATGGCTCATCGCTATCCGGATCCAACGGCAAGACCTGCTTTTTTACCACGACATACTTGCCTTTCCTCTTGCCATACCATAAATTTATCATGGTGTTCCCATGCATAATTGTTCGGTCGGGCATCCAATCGATGTCTTCCGGTTCTTCATCATAAACACCCCGTTTACGGCGTTGATATGGATTGTCCGGAGTGGTTTCTGCTGGCATGGGTGCAAACTTCTTCGCATCATCCTCCGACCAACACAATGCATCCAAATAGCACCAGAAGGCACCGGGCATTTTGAACGTCTCGGCGGCAAAAATGGCACCCACCACCTTGCCCCCGTCCGCTTCCACTTCCTTGCTGAAATCTTGCAGGCTTTTCCCTGTTGTAAGGATGTCATCCACCACTAATACCTCCTTGCCCGTCAAGTCCTCTTTGAAGAAATAGTTCTTCTCCAGCTCTACATTCTCCCTGCCCTTTTGCAGGTGCAGGCTCTCCCTGTCGCCCGTATAACGGACATAAGAAATGCCGCACACAAGCTCCGAGTATTCGTCATGTACATAGTCCGCCATCGTCTTGAACCGCTTCCAATATTTATGCTGTGTACTGCACGGCATGAACATGACAACAGTGCCCGGTTTGGGCTTCAGCCATTCGATTCCTGCCACAAGGAAACGGATGCCATCATGCTTGCCGTCCTTGAAATCCAGAATGGATTGACAGAACTGTTTTTGTGCTTCGCTCAAGTATGGGTTGTATCTTGACGGGAAGTAATAATCCGTAATACGCAGGGGATTTTCTTTCTTTTGAACACTTTCAACGGCTGATGATCGGCTGCAAACCTCGCAACAGTGATGGGGAAAATCTTCCTTGCTTCCTGGTTGCCCGCCAACACCGCCTTGCGGCTGAATTCCCTGCGCAGTTCCAAGGTAGGCGCATACTTGGCGGCAGCACAATAGGCTTCGCCAAGTTTTCTTCCGAAATACCGTACAAGAACCAGTATCAGGATTACCAATGATGGGATGATTAATCGCTCCATTTGTTGTTTTCTCTCGTTTAAAGGGTGCAAAATTAACAAATTAGGCAATAGCTCGGCAAACCATTCAAGAGAAACTCTTTCCCCTGTCTTCTACCTTGCCTTGCTTTTATACGTTGGCATCCTTTCATTTATACTGACACCAACAGTATGTTTCTCATGCCTCTTGCCGCCGGTCGTATTTTCGTGTGCGAAGTTCAGTCGCCCGCTGTTGATGCCGAAAACTTTTGGAACGGTGATTGGATTACAACGGTTGTCCCGACGGCAGGAATCTTCCTTTCCTTGGCGGCAAAGCGTATTCCTGCCCAAAAGTTTGCGTCATAGGCGGACGGCTCATCCTGCACCGAAAAATAACTTCCCGAGGCAAGGGCAAGCAGCCCGAAAGCAGGGAAAAAATAAAAACATTCTCATTATGAAATTTACAGTATCATCAACCGCTATGGCGAACAAACTGGCTGCAATGGCCAAAGTAATGAACAACAAACCGGCATTGCCCATCCTTTCCTCATTCCTGCTGGAGGTGAAAGAGGACGCGCCGTTGGAACTGACCGCCTCCGACCTGGAATGTGTATGGCACGGCTCACTGGATATTACAGGACAGGAGGGTACAGGCAAAGTGTGCATCACGGCCGCCACCTTGCTGGACGCAGTGAGGAACCTGCCCGAACAGCCGATTACTTTCAACATTGATGACAAGGACAAGAGCGTGACCATCCACTATTTGAACGGGCATTATGACATGGCAGGGTTTGGCAGTGATGAATATCCCATGCTGCAAAACGGGAGCGACATTCGCTTCGACATGGACGCTGCCACATTGTGCAATTCCATCGACCAATCGCTGTATGCCGTTTCATACGATACCTTGCGCCCCGTGATGACAGGGATAAGCTACACTTTTGCAGACGGCAAGTTGGAGTGTGCCGCATCCGATGGACACAAGCTGGTGCGCAACACCTATCCCTTGACCGGAAACGCAGACGATTGCCGTTTCATCTTGTCGGCAAAGGCGGCAAAAATTGTCAAGTTATTGTTGCAGAAAAAGGAGGGGAATGTGGAAGTGGAATACAGCGAGCGGAACATTGTGTTCAAGACCGACACGGACAGTTTCAGTACAAGGCTGATAGAGGGGGCATATCCCAACTACAATGCCATTGTACCCACCAACAGCGACAAGGAAGCGACCATCGACCGCCAAACCTTGTTATCCGCCATCCGCCGCGTGGGCATATTCGCAGAAAGGACGAGCCGCCAGCTTGTATTGTCTTTTTCAGGCATGGCCTTGCTTCTTACCGGGCATGACTTTGACAATGCCACATCTGCCGAGGAAACCGTATTCTGTACCTATCAGGGTGATGAAATCCGCATCGCTTTCCATGCCGAGAACCTCAAAATGGTGTTGGAGAACATGGACGCAGCCGAAGTGCGTTTCCGCATGAGCGAATCGTGCCGTGCCGCCATCATCGAACCCGTTTCGGGCGATGGGCAGTCGGAACACTTGGCTCTGCTGATGCCCATGATGTTGCCCGAGTGACACGACAAAAGGTACAGGGTGTTCCCAATGCCCTGTACCCAACCAAACATATTATCTAACCAAAAACATTTACAATCATGCCTAATTGGTGTAACACATCCCTTGTCTTTGAGGGTGACAAGCAAGAAATCAAGACCCTTTACCTGACGATGAAAAAGTTGGAAAGGCGCAAGACCCCCTTGGTGGAAAATGGCTTTGGCGTAAATTGGCTGGGCTGCCTTGTCGAAGCCTTGGGCGGCCATTGGGAAGAAACCTATTGCCGTGGCACATGGTTTTCTCTGGAGTACCACGGGAATATCCTGCGTATGGAAACCGAAACCGCATGGTCGCCCTGCATCGAAACATACGACTTCATCTGCAAGGTGTTTCCATCCCTGGCCTATTATTACCGTTCCGAAGAGCCCATGATGGCGGAATACCTTACAAACGATTTGGAGGGACGGCATTTCATGGCGTGTTACCATGTGGATGCAATCCTTCCAAATGGTGATTATATGTCGGAGAGCTTCGATAGTTTGGAAGCAGCCCTGCAATGGGTGACGGAGAAAAGCGGATGCACCGTCCAATCGGAGGCAGACGTGGAAGCCCTTAATGAGCAATGGCATACCGGCGACAACGAGGGATATTGCTACCTGCATCATTACCGGGTGGTCTAAACAGGCTCAAATTTAATGGGCTATGCGGTTCATGGGATACCTTGCAAGTGTCCCATGCCGCATAAGCCTATATGACAACTTTCGCCACGTTTTTGTCTGCAATAATTTCGGGATAAAAGACGGGATATGGCTTATATTTGTTTATTTTGCATGGAAAATCAATGGTCATGGACAAGCGAAACATTCTATTGGAAGATGGCAGCAGTGCCGTGGCAAGTTGCCCAGTCATTGTTTCCGCCAGCCGCAGCACCGACATTCCGGCGTTTTATGCCGACTGGTTTTTTCACCGCCTCCGAATCGGGTACTCGGTATGGATGAACCCTTTTAACAAAGTCAAGAGCTATGTGTCCTACGCGGACACAAGGTTTATCGTGTTCTGGTCGAAGAACCCGCGTCCCTTGCTGCCTTACTTGGACTGGCTGAAAGAGAAAGGCATCGGCTGTTACCTGCTATACACGCTGAACGATTATGAGTGCGAACGTTTGGAAACAGGTGTTCCTCCATTGGCCGATCGCATCGACACATTCAAATTGTTGGCCGAACGCTTGGGCAAGGAAGCCGTGATATGGCGTTTCGACCCCCTGCTGCTGACGGACAGCCTATACTTGGACGGCTTGCTTGAAAAGGTAGAACGTGTTGGCGACCAGCTTAAAGGATATACCGAAAAATTGGTGTTCAGCTATGCGGACATCGGCAACTATAGAAAGGTGAAATCCAATCTGCAAAGAAACGGGATAGATTACCGGGAATGGTCGGAAGAACAAATGGTTGAATTTGCCGAACGTCTTTCCATGTTAAACAAGGCTCATGGTTGGAATTATGCCTTGGCAACCTGTGGCGAAAAGGTGGACTTGTCCCGGTACGGCATAGCCCATAATCGTTGCGTGGATGCCGACTTGATTGCCCGCCTCGCTTGGCAGGACAAGGCGTTGATGAAGCATATCGGCATTGAAATCAAGGAGGTCGCCTCACAGGGGCTGTTTGGCGAAGAAGCGTTGCCGCCCGGTGCCATCCCATTGCCCGGAAGCCGATATTTCATTAGCCGCCACAAGAAAGACCCCGGCCAACGCCAACTATGCGGCTGCATGGCTTCCAAGGACATCGGGGAATATGACACCTGTCCCCACCTTTGCGAATACTGTTATGCAAATGCCTCCAAGCCATCGGCCTTGGCAAACTGGAAACTGCATCAAGGCAACAGGCTGGCGGAAACAATCACGGGCAGATAGTACATCGGGGCAGCCGTAGGAGCTTTGTTCCTACGGCTGGTTGATGCAATACAGTCCTGCTTGCCCCGAAAAATCCTGTTTTATCGTCCCCTGCGGTAGGGTACATAATCCTCCGCCACCGCGCTCACCAATTCCCTGTCCTCGTGGGCCACCTCCTGCGTGTTGCCGTCGCCGTCCACATCCATGATGTCCGGCTTGGCTTCGATGCGCTCTTGCACGGCATCTATCTGCTGCGAAATCATCGAGGTCGCCTTTTTTACATCAAACAAGGTCGTTTTCAGGAACTCCGGGGACTCCTTTAAGCTGCCCAGCCACGACTTCAAGTACGCCGCCGACTCCTCTTTTATCTGCTTGGCCATGCCATAGCGTGAGGCCAACAGCGCACTGCCTAATTCGGCCACCAGTTCTTCCCTCGCATATTCCTCCGACCCGAACGCGGCAGGTTTCAAGCGGTTCAACCGGCTTTCATGCCCGGAACTGTGGGTCATTTCATGCAGCATGGTGCCGTAGTACGATTCCCCATCTTTAAACTGCAATTTTTCAGGAATGACGATTTCGTCCTTGGTGATGCTGTAATACGCACGGTCTTGGTGCATGGGACGGATGGGGCATACCCACAACCCTTTGTCCACCATTTCATCCAATGGGGCGAAGGAGAATGACTCGCCTTCCAGTTTTACGGGCGGCTTCAGCTCATTGGCCGACCGTATCTTCTCGTACAGTTCGGGACGGGCCTCGCGGAGGTTGGTCTGGTCCACATTGAACACGTTATAGACGTTCATCTTCGGATAGACATTGTACCGCTGCTTTTCCTCGTCCGACAACCGTTTGTAGTCGTCATACTTGATTTTCTCTTTCGTTTCCTTGTCCACCACGGTAAAAGTCGTGATGAACACCGGGAACGATTTCTCGCCCTTTTGCACGGCCACCACAGGCAGCTTTTCCCCGTTCTCGTTCGTCAATGGCGTTCGCGAGCCGTCCTTCTTCCTGCTGTAATTGAGCGACAATGCCGCATCGAAGGTGCAGAACACGGGAAGCTCGTAGCCCCGCTTCTCACATTCCAAAGCCAACATCAAAGCATTCATCCCGTTGTACTCCCTGCCCGAAAGGTTCTTCGGCCATTTCATCATGCCCTCGGTGAACCAGGGCTTCGACCAGTCCTTTTGCAGGGTGGAGATTTTTTCAATCATCAGTTCCGTGAATCGCTCCAACGCCCGGTCTTCCGCCGACGGGCCGTCCCGGTGGTAATCATTCCTCTTCGCCATACCTACTGCTGTTCTTGATTGTTGTATTCTTTCTTCGCCCATTCGGCCAGTTCCTCCACCCGGCAAGCGATGTTGAGCTTGTCAAGGTAGGCCGTCAATTCCAGCTTGCCCTTGGCGGTGATGCCCGACTTGGGCACAAGGAACGCCTCACGCTCTGCCGAAAAACGGATGAAGCGCACCCATGTGAAAGCTAACGCCTCCCCGTCCTTCTCCGTGCTAAACGCCGAGAACACGAGGAATTTGCCGCCTTTCTTGTCGGTCTTTTCCTCCACCTGCTTGCCGATGGTGCCACGGAACTCGATGCTCCCCGCTATGCTGTCCTTGTCAGCGGCCGGAGCGAAATCCACCGCATCGGCATGGAAATTCAGGTAAAGGTTGTCGCCCCGCTTGCGGAAAGTGAGCGTGCCTTGCATTTCCACCCTTGTGCCCACGGCATACTGGGCAGTGTCCGTTTCGCCCCCGTCCCTTGACACGGAGATTTCCACTTGCTTGCCCGCTCCCGACTTGGCGGGAATGGTTGCCTTGACGGAAAAGCAGATGAATGATTGCCCTTCACCGTTGGTCCGCACCGTCGCCGCCCGGCTGACCGTGCCGTTGATTGTCACATTGCATTTGATCATATCGTTATCCTTTTATATAAGTTATGTGTTCGTTATGTTGTCCTTTACCTCATTTGCAGGTTTTCGCCTTGCCCGTTGTGCCGTTCCATTCCCTGTTCATAGTTCCGTGCCGCTTGGCCGGAAAGGGCGATGCCGCCCACTATCGCCGCCACTTGGCTTCGCTTCTGCTCCGCCGTGGTGTCCTTGTCGGAAAGGACAAGGGATAAGTGGTTCATCTCCGAAGCGGTCAGTTCGTGCGAGAAGCGTCCGTTGCCATTGTCTATATGCAGAATGGGACGTCCGCCGTCCTGCACCTCCAGCACGCACTCCTTGCAGGTGGGCAGCAATGCCGAGAGGTCGATACGCCTGTCCAACGCCGCTTCGGTAGCCGCCCTCATCCGTTCCTCCTTGTTGTCAATCTGCAAGGCCAACGCCATGAGCGAGGTGAACATGGTGATGGCCATTTCCACGACGGGGTCTGTGCCATAGCCGAGGTGTGCGCCGCCGTCCTCCGACGAGAGCAGCTTCTTCATCCATTCATCCGGCGACAAATCCGTCCTGATGGCATTGCCATCCGGCTTGTATTTGCCAAGCAGGTCTTTCCCCTCGTGCATTAGTTGCAGGCCGATGTTTCCCTTGGAGGCGATTTCGGCCAAGTATGCCGCAGGGTCGATGTCACGCCTGGTGCCGTCCGTGTAGATTTGCGCCACGCCGAATCGGAGGCTTTCACCCGACACGCCCAACTGCTGCCCAGCGTTAACCGTGTCGCCCACTTTGGCGTTAGTGCTTGCCAGGGCTTGGTAGCTGACCTGGTAGGTGGTGCCGTCAGCCCGTGCATACTCCACCGTCAGTGATTTTCCGGCATCCACCGCCACCACCTTGCCATTGTCTTCCGTGGCCAATACCGCCTCGTTGTCCGTTTGCAGGATGATGTGCCTTTGCTCGCCGAACGGCTCGGTCACCAACAGGAACTCCGACCGCTCCAATGGAAAGGCATAATCCTTGCGGTCTTCAGCCAAATGGATTGCCTTGTCTTCTCCCGGCACTCGGCCTTGCGTCTGCATTTCCTCCATCACCATGCGGTCGTACTTGTCAAGCCCGTTTTGCTCGATAATGGCTATCAGCGAGGATGCGTAGTTGCCTCCCGTGGCATATCCGGCCCGTTCCAATCCCTGCGCCCACCCCTTGTAATCGTCAGCACCCAGCTCGAAACACGCGGCGTAACGGCTATTCTCCAGCAGGAAGCGGGAATGGTGTTCGTAGGAATCCGCCACGCTGTCATAACTGCAAAACTTCTCGTTGGGTGCGTCATCGGTGTATAGACCATACCGCCCGCCACCGTCTATCCAGCTTTGCGTGGCCTTGATGCCGAAGTGGTTGTTCTCTTTTTGTGCCAAGGTACTCTCGCCGTTGGAACTCTCCAATATGCCCTGTGCCAATGTCACCGAGGCGGGTATGCCGTAGCGGCGCATCTGCTCCATCGCATATTCAACGTATAGTTCCGCGTATGTTTCATTCTTGCTTTTTCCCATATCCTAATTGTTGAAAATAGTTTGTGATTTCCTTATCTCCCGCGTCCGACACGCACTTCGTTTTCATTCTGCACGGACTGCTCGGGGGCTTCCAGTTGGTCGCAGATGGCCACCCTTTGCCCTGCCCGGATGAGTTTGGGGAGGTTGGTATCCAAATCGGCATGGTGGAAAGAGGCCGCGTCCACGCTCTCGACCTTTGCCGGACTGGGAAGGGCTTGCACGTCAAGTCCCAATATCCGCTGCAGTACCTGTGCGTCTTCTTTGTACGCCACATAGTCATCACCCGACCGGAACAGCAACAAGGCATCGGGATGCTTGCCCTTTAGTTGCTCGAATTGTTTCATCAGGGACGGAGATACGGCCGGTCTGCCAGCGTCCTGTCCTTCCGGCTTGACTTGTTCAGGTTGTTGGGCTTGTTCAGGCTGCTGGGTTTGTTCAGGTTGCCCTTTCCGTTCGCCCTGCGTTTGCCCGAGCACGTCCGCAAACAGCTTGGCTGCTAAGCAGGTCTTGTATTCGGCCATGTCCTCCGCCGCCCACATCCGTTGCCATTGCTGGGGCGTCACCAACCTCGGCTGCACTTTCTCGATGCCGTCGATGACCGGGGCGCAGAGGATGCGCTCGTCCTTGGTGCGGAAGATGTTCACCCGCTTGATCCGGCTCAAATCGGCGTTTTCGGAAACGTTACCGAACAAGTCCACTTTCAGTTCCGGCTTGTTCTGCGCCAAAGCGTAGTATTTGTTGGCCAAATCCCTGCGTACCATGCCGGAGGCTTCCTGTTGCCCTTGCTTGATGATGGAGAAGAAGCGGTTGATGTCCTCTTTGTCGGGATAGACGCTGAACGAGGCTTCCCCTTGGGGCTTGAGGTACAACGCCCACCGCCCGTCATCATCGCGCAGCATCTGTATGCGGTCGAACTGCACGGTGGTCGCGTTTTCCACCGCCTCCGACACGTCGATGTGCGAGAGCGTCCGCAGTTCCTTGCCGTCCAATTTGGCCGTAGTGACTTCCTTGCCATCAAAATAGCTGTCATCGGGACGGTAACCCAATAAGCCCTCCTTGTTGAAGAAGCGGACGAATGCGGCACCTTGCGCCCGCAAGGCACTCTCGATGCGCTGTTTGGAGAAGCCGGGCAGGTTGTTCGTCACCGCCTTTGCCCCGCGTTCCGTCCGCTCTTGCGCGCTCATCACCTCGTCGGGTGTCAGGCTGTACGGGCGTTTGTCGCCGCCGGGCAACACCACATGACCGCCTTCCAATGCTCCACCCGGCAGCACGACATCCACAATGCCCGTCCGCTTGTCGCGCACGATGACCATCTCTTTGGTGGAGCGGTCAGGCAGTTCTTTCAACCGCCCTGCCACGGCATAACTCCCTTGGGTGTTCCATTCGGCGGGCAGGTATTCCCGGCAAGCTTCCTCCATCCGTGTCCCGTAGGATGCGGCCTCGGTGTAAGCCATTTCCACCACTTCGGGATCATCATCGTGTACCCTTGCCAGGGCTTCTTCCACTTTTCGGTCATAGAATCCCAAGCTGAATTTCTCCAAGAACGCTTGCTTCTCGGCAATGGAAGCAAAATTGCGGTCGTCCACACCCATGCCGCCCTTGCGGATGATGTCGAGCAGGACGGCACTTTCCTTGGAGTCCACCTGCGGCTTTTGCTTGTCACGAAGTTCAGCAGTCCTTTTGTGGTCGCGCAGGGCGGCGTATTCGATTTTCTCGCCACGCTCCGCCTTGCGCATCACTTCCACGGCGTTATTCACGTCCGTCTCAATGGCTTCCAGCAGCGTGGGGTTCTCCTGTAGTTCCTGCGTCCAGTATTCCACCAGCGGCAGGTTGTCTGCGGAAATCTTGGCCGGAAGCCCGAAGTCCATCATTTTCACGCCCGCAGCGAGTTCCGCCACCAATCGCTCGTATTTCACGGCATCCTCCGACGGGGCTTTGCCTCCCTGCATCACCATGCCTTCACGGGCAAGGCGTTGCTGGTGTCCGGTGGCACTTGCCACCTGGCGCACCAATTCCTGCACGTATTCCTCGTATGTGGCGAAATGCTTCTGGTCGGGCATATAGACGGCATCCTTTGCCGTGTCGTAACGGGGCATTCCGGTGCCGTCTTTGCGTATGGGCACCAGGTTTTCCTTGACCTGTGCGGTGAAATGGCTGACGGCGTTCCGCAGCTGGCGTTGCTCGGCCTTCAGGTTGCCCCGGTCGTTGATGCCGCCGTGGTTTTCCAGCAGGGCACCGTATGTTTCCGGGCTTGACAGGGGCAGCGTGGTCTGATCCACGTTGAACAGGATGCGTATCTCGCGGTTGCGTACCCCTTTGTACTGCCTCTTCTCCTCTTTGTCCAATTGGAGATAGTCTTCCCGTGACAGGGTGTCCTTCGGGTCGTTGCGGTTCACGTACTTCTCCCAGTTGTACCAATGGAACGGTACGCCTTTCTCGCCTTGCAGCACCGCCTCCCCGTACTTCTTCGCCTCGTTGAACGAAAAGTAGCGGGCGGTCTTGTAGCCGCCACGGTCGGCGTGCATACCCAGCACAAGCGCATTGTACGGGCTGACATCCGGCCCTTTGGGATAGAACCGGGGCGCGGTGCGGCCCGAAGCGTTCAACCAATAGCCACCGCTGGAGGCCGCACCGTTCAAAGCGCCTGCCAACAGCTCTTTCTCGCGTTCAACCGCCGCTTTCTCTTGCGGACTTTTCTCTTTGCTCATACCTTTTTATATTATAGGGTGTCAATTCAATGACAATGGCATAATGGCCTCACTTGATTCCCATCGTCCTTTCCCTGCCTTCCTCCAAGGCACGTTCTTCCGATGCCCGGTAGTTCTCTTGGGCCATCAGCCTCGTTTCCTCATGCTTGGCCAGCACTGCGTTGGCCAGGGTGTTCAGCGGCAATGCCCCTTCCTGGCAGGCTTCCGCCGCATGATGGGGCAGCAGGATGCTGCACGGCACTCCGTCGATGTCCATGAAGAGGTTGTCGCCTTGCAACACGGGATTGGCGAGTCTCACGTTCAGCAGCTCATCGGGATAAGGCTTGTACAGCCGTTTGGCAGGTGTTTCTGCTTGCCTGTCAAGGGCCTCTTGTCCGGCCTTGTTCAGCAGGTTCAAGCCGCCCATGCCTATCAGCACCATTTTCAGCAGGGGATTGCGGACGAACATGCCTAACAGGATGGAAGCGACGGGCAACAGGCTTTCCTTCACCCCGAATGATTTCGTTTTCCCGGTAAACAAGCCAAGCAGCACATCGGGGAGCATGGAAACCACGTAACCCAAGTTCCTGCCCACACCGCCCAAGCCGTCCAGCCCGAATGTCCGGAGCAATCCGTCCCAACCGTTCTCGTTGGCGGGTTGCTGGTCAGGTTGTGGCTGGTCAGGTGATTGAGCCGGTGGCTGCGCCTGTTCCTGTTCCTCTTGGGGGTGTTCCGGCCTTTCACCCGTTTCGGATGAAGCTGCCAGCAGACGGTTCCTTCCTACTTCCTCTTGCAAGGCTTGTTGCTCGGCCAAGTATGCTTCCTCATGTCCCGGTGCCACGACCAAGGGCACGTCCTTGTAGCGTTTGTCATTCCGTTTGTCCTCCAAGGCGTCGGGAAGCAAGGATGGGATGCCGGGTATGTCCTTCTCCATCCAGTCCGCCCAAACGGGCTTTTCGGTGAGGATGCCCATCGGCTTTTCCAATCGGGCGTTGACAGACAACACGTATCCGTTCTCGTAGGAAACGATCTCCCGGCCTTTCTTGCGAAAGTCGGCGAACACGTTGTCCTCCGCCCCGAACACGCCCCGGCTGATGCAATCCTCCACGGTCGGAGCTTTCCCGTCAGCTTTTTCTTTCCCATCGATATACCAGTCCACCCCGTAGGAGGCGGCTTCCAGCCCCACGGTTCCTGCCAGTGCCGCCCACGAGGTGATGCCTCCCGTCGCCACGGCATCGGCGGCGAGGGACACGCCGCGTCCGGCCCACTTTTCCCCGGTGGAGGGATTGTAGGCGGCCTCGCCCCGCGCGTCTATCTCCTGTTGCAGGGGTGAGCGCATCAGCGAGTCGGCAAACCCGAACAGACTTCCCTCCATGCCCTTGCGCAGCACGTATTCGACCGACGACTTGGGCATCTGTTCCTCGACCATGCGGTCAACCATCATCTGCTCCACCCGGTAGTCCACGTAGGCGTATGCAAGGTCGCCGCCCAGCTTGGCGGACAGGCTGTCGTAACGTTCCCTGCCTATCTCGGCCACCACCGCCTTGCGCCATTCGGATGCAAGCAGGGCGAGGTCGGAAGTGAAATCCTTGTTCCCGGCGATGCGCTCGCGGCACATCTCCACATAGTCCTCGGCGGTCTTGCTGTTCCATTCACCGGTCAGCCGCAGGTACTGCATGGTATTGTCGGGCATGCCCGTGGCTCCGGCGGCGAAGCTGCCCAACAGTCCGGCGGGACTCAGGGCGTATTCGCCGATTTCCTCCGCCTGTTTCTGGCCGATAAAGTCCTTCACGCTGTGCATGACGGACAGGAAATGGGTGTCGAAGTAGCTTTGCAGGCAGTATTCCACCACGGCCAGCCGTTCACTCTGTTGTATCTCCTTGCTCATTGGGGTATATGTTGTTAAATCGAGGCGTTCAGTTGTTTCATCAGTTGCTCCCGGGTCTGTTCTATCGCGTTGCGGCAGGCTTCCATCTGCTTGGGGTAGTATTTCTCCAATAGTGTGTCCTTGCCAATCTCATCTTGGATGAAGCCCACCGCCGTCTGCCGGTTGATTTCCACCGAGGCTTCCCCTTCCTCCTTGTTGTTGAACCAGGCTTTGGTCCACCAGCGGACACCCGCCCGGTCGGGATAGACGGTGACGAGTCTTGGGATGTCGAAGCTGCGCACGTCTATCTCCAGCCCATCCAACGGGTCGGTGACATCCGCTGCGGCTACCGCTTCGTCAAGTCTTTTTTTTTACCGTTTCCGTCCAACGTGGAGAGGAACAACCCGTGGCGGATGGCCAGGTAGTCCAGGAAGTCGCCTATCAGCAGGTTCTGCACCTTGGCGGCGATGGGCATGGAGCGTGTGCCGATACCGAGCGGGTTGGCCAGCGAGGGTATCGTTTCATAGAAGTAGCTGCGGATGGCGGCCAGCGAGAAGATGTTGCGCAGGGACTGTGCGGTGCGTTCCGCCACTTGGTATTGCCCGTTGCCGATTTCCGACAGGTAGTCGGGATAAAATCGCAGCATCAGTTCCTCGATTTCCTCCCGGTCGTCATCAAACTCCGTGGGGATGTCCATGTCGAGGGTCTCGAAGTCGGGCATCCCGGTATGTCCTTGCTGTTGCATCATTTTCAGGTTGCCATAAAGCATGGCGAGGAAATCGATGGGGTTGATTTCTTCCCCGTCATACCGCACTTCTATATGAAGCAGGTCGCCGCTGATGGCCAGCACGCTTCCCGCCTTCACTTTGGCCCCGAACGGTGCCATCGCCCTCGCCAGATGCGCATAGGTCACTTCGTACTTGCCATACCGGGTCACTTGGAACAGCCCGTGCGTGGGGTTACTCCCGATTCCCGTCACCACGCCGTCGGCCACCGCAGCCAGTATGTAGCGGTGCGTACCAAAGTCCACGCCGTGGTGGAAAAACTTGTCACCGGTCTTGGGGTGGGTCTGTTCCCCATAGCCCAAGAGCATTTCCACTTCACCGTTCCGCTCCTCAAACGGCATGCAGTAGCCGCTGGCGGAAACAAGGTTCATTTCTTGTGTATAGTTCATATCTTCGTCATTCGTATTTATTTCTTACTATCTGCACCCCTCCCCATCGTGGGAGGTTGGGAGGGGCTGTCATTTATCTCCGTCTTCCTCCCTGCCGTTCCTGTTCTTCTTGTGGCATTTGCCCTACGGGTTGCACCTGTTCGACCCGGGAGTTGTTTCCGATGAGCATCATGCCCAATAGCAGTCCGCCTATCTTGCCCAACCAACCGAAACGCCCGAATACTAACAAGGCGGAAGCTACCAAACCGAGCATTCCCAAGCCCGACACGTTCCCTTTCCCTAAGTTGGAGAAAAAGTTGCTGAACATTTCCAAACCTTTGCCTCCTGTCAGGTTGCCCAAGAACGTGCCGATGCCATTCCAAGTCTGGTTCATGGTGGAAACACCTTCCTTTACTCCTTGCAAGGCTTCACCTGCCTGACCTACGGCCTGTTCTACTTTCTCGGCGGCTTGCCCGGCCATTTCCACACCTTTGTCCACATTTTCCTCTCCGACAAGCACGTCGGCCACGGTGCGCACCACAGGCTTGTCGTTCACGATGTTCTCCCAAGCGAGGTAGCCCATGCCGCCTCCTACCACCGCCGTCTTGGTGGCGTGACCGAATCCGGCGAGGGTGCGTTGGGGATGTACTACCGCACCGCCTAAGGAACGGGTGGCAGAGTTATTGACCAGTCTCTTGCCATAGCCCAATATTGTTGCCCATTTTCCCATATTCAAGTCTTGTATTGAGTTTCCATTTCTGTTTATAAATCTCCGCTTCTTCTCCATCTTCGCATGGCGGCACGGGCGATTTCCGCCTTGTCCGCTTTCTGCGGCCTGGCTCCTTCGTCTATGGTCGCCCATACGTCAGCCAACGAGGTGTATTTCACCGCCAATGTCAGGTGGCGCAGTTTTTTGTTCATCGCTTTCAGCTTCGGGCGGATGCCGAACACCAATTCTACCCGTTGCTTCTCGGTCATCTTGGTATCGCTCAGGCAGACTTGCCGGATGTCGTTCACGATTTCCACACTGCCCAATATCAGTTCCTGGTAGATGCGGTTGCGGTTCGGGGTGAGTGCCACGGCGATGGCGTTTCCGGCATGGGCACGCAACTGGTCGTTCAGGCTTCCCATGTTCTCTGCCAGTTTGCCGACCTCGTGGTAGAAGCCGTAAATCTGGGCCGCATAGCTGATGATGTCGCGGAAAGAATCGAGGTAGTCGTTGAACTTTCGTTGGATGTCGGTCGTACCCTCTACCTCCTCACGTGTCCAAATATGCCCAGTGGTCTGCATCAGCATAGCCCGCTCCTGTGCCTTCAATTGGTCTTCCGCCTTGTCGGTATAGAGGTACACCATACCGGCCAAGGTCGGGTCAATCTGAGCCTTTAGCTGCAACGAGCAAACCAGCAGCAAGCCCATTATCACTATATGTTTTTTCATGCCTGTCATTCTTCATTCATCATTTTTCATTGGATGGTTCTCGCAGCCCTCTGCCATCTGTCTAAGGCGGCATGGGCTATCTCTCCGTTGTCGCGGTCAATCATGCCTGCCGTGACGTTGTTCCACACGTCCGTCATCGTATAATATCGGATGCTTAGGTAGAGCAGGTGCAGCTTCTTGCTGAAAGCGTCCAGCCGGTCGGACAACGCCCAAAGAGTTTCGCTCCGTTCCGCTCCCGTCAGCATGTTCTGCGGGCCGCCTTTGGCAACGGCATTCCTGAGCAGCGTGTAAACCGAGACAAGTTCCGTAGCGGTCTCGATGTAGAGGTTGTTCATGCTCATGGTGGCTACAATGCCTTGTGGGTTGTGGGTGATGGCCTTGCGCAGTTTGCCAAGGGTGATGAAGATGCGCACCCCGTCTTCATAGAGGGTGGTGGCTGCTTTCAGCGAGGAAGCATACCCTTCCACCGTTTGCAGGTAGTCACTATACTTCCGTTCCCATTCGTGGATGCGGTTAAACTCGGCGGCAATGGTGTTCTGCAACACTGCCGTCTTGGTCTGTCCCTCTATTTGGTCTTGTATCTGCCCGTTGATGGCCTCGTTGCCTTCGGCCAACGCCAGCCATTCCAAAGGATTGGTCTGTACGAATTGCGCTTGCACCCGGATGCTGCTGCACAAGGCAAATACAAGGATCAATATCTTAGCGGTTCGTGATTTCATAGATTCCCTTTCTTCGTTTGTTCAGTTCCACCCGTCCACGGATGACGGACACCAAGTTATCGTTTATCCCCACACCGATGATGTCGAGCCGTGGCGTGGTACGGTCGCCCGAATGGACGCTCACGGTTTTCACCCCGCAAAGCTGTTGCAACAGGTTGCTCCGCTCCGCGAAGTCCACCACCCGGTATAATTCCACATAATCGCTGCTTCGGGTGATTACCCCATGCTCGTATATCAGTTGCTCGTCTGTGATGCGGTAAACCATGCGTTTGAGGTAGATAAAGCGGTAGGCCAATACCAACGACACGGCAACCGACAGCCACAGCAGCAATCCCATGAACGGCATCCCGTCCATCCCGGCGCAGGCGTAGCCGCACAGGTCGAGCGTCAGCAACGGCCAGTTGTCAATGAAGAACTGCACCGTCCGTGGTCGTAGTTGGATTGTGCCTGGCTGGGGGGATGTCGGTTGTGCGGTAGTCTGTGTCATCTTCTGAATCGGTTATGTCGTTCTTCTGTATTTTCCTGTTCCATGTTTTTATCCATCCGTTTGCCCAATAGCTGGTCGTTCCAGTCCTTGTAGCCCTCGATAGGTGGACGGTAGTCAATGCATCCTTTCTCCAAGTCAAGTTCCTTGCAGACGGCATCGAAATCAAAGGTGGCCACATCTATCTCATGCCGTCCGTATTTTCCGGTTAAGTCGGTGACAACCAAGGTGTCTTTCTTAGTCGTATGCGAGTTGAACACACGCCCGTTCATCTGCAAGGCGAAGTTCACAGCATAGAGTTGCCCCGCCCGGTCACGGTCAAAACAGAGGTGGTGGTTGGCATCGGGTGTCTGTTCCAGCATCCCGGCAAACTGTCGGATGCTCGGTGTACCGCCGGTGGAAACAAACACGGCATTGCCCAAGTCGGCGTATGCCACGGTTTTCTTCTTCTCCATTTGGTAGAATGCCATCGCGTCGAAGGCACTCTCAAACCAGTACACCTCCTTAGCTCCTGACAACGGGGTGGTAAAGCCCACATCGCTGCGGTGGCTGTTCAGCCTGCCTATCCATATGCCTTCGGTGGCGTTGCTCCCCGCCGCCATGCCCTTGTATGCGGTCTTGCCCTCCGCATTGGGGCGGCTGCGTTCTTCCAAGCCTACAATCTGTTTGCCCGGCCACGCCGGTAGCGACAAGGGAAAAGCAAGGTTGGTGAACACCTTGCCGTCCGTCCGGTGTCTGGAGGCAAGGAAAAAATGGCCGCAAAAGGCACGTTGTGCGTCGAGGTCTATGCCCCGATTCTTGAAATAAGGGTAAAACTTCTTCTGGCTCTCCCAATCGTCCATGCGGAAGGCTTGCAGGTCGTATTCGTCAATATCAAACGGTTTGCCCTCCTTTTGGGGATTGTAAATTCTCGTATCGCGTATTTCCTGCGGCTCGTTCAGCAGGCGGCGGCAAACAAGGTTGACCAATCGGTCGGTGGACATTCCCGGCGTGTATTCCGCAAAGAGGTGCGGGTGTTCCTTGATGAAGGAGATGACGTTGTAGTTCTTCCGTTCGGGCGGCTGGAAACAGCAGAAACCGTTGCCCGTGACGATGAACTTGTCACCGCGCACACGCCGTCCGTCGCTGTCAATGCGCACATACGACGGATAGCGCAGGCCGTCACGGCGGTTCAGCCGATAGCCTGCGTCCACCAACAGTTCCTGTATGCTCAGCCTCCTCTTGTAATCCTCGTAAGTCAATTCTGCCATGATTGGTTCTCAATTCTTCATTCTTAATTTTTCGCTCTTCGTTGAATCACATTCCATGTCTCATTTCATGCTGCATCCGTTCCGTGTTCACGGCTGCTTCATAATTGCGTGCCGCCACGTCCATAGGGGTGTCCACTCCGGGCTTGAAGTAACACCGGTGAGGCGGTGGAGGGCCATGCCTTTCCAGGTAAATGTCGGGGCGTGGTCCACGGCCCAGTTCGCCCATGACGGCTACGCCCGCCAACAAAGCCGCCCCGATTTTCGTTCCCAACGGCACGTTGTCCCTCGACTTCATGTCCACTTCTCCGAATATCTTGGAAAAGAGTTTCAGCCGGTGGTAGTCATCAATGGCCATGAACTTGTCATATTGCTTTTGGGTGATTTCGTGGCTCACTGCTTCGCCGTCTATGACGGCGGTCATGCGGTACTTGCCCTCAGTTTCGGTGGGTTCTACCCGTATCTCGTCCACGGTCACCTCCCGTCCATGCCGGCCCTCTCGGAACCAGCCCTTGTCCGGGTTGATGTAGGCGAGGTCGTTACCGTCCATCACCACCGTTCCCTTGGGCAGTACCCTTTCTTCAGGCTCTACGTACAGGCCTTCATTGACATATTGCCCTTGCCCGCCTTGCTCTATTTGCCCCACTTGGGAAAGCTGGCGGTCCAAGTCTTCCTTGACCGCCGGATGCAGTTCGATGGCAATCATCTTGTCACTATTCAACATGTCCATTGTGATAGGTGCGGAAAAATCCTCCTTGATGATGCCATTAATGATTTCCAGCCGTTTTTCCACCGGCACATCCTGTGCAGAGTTGTTGGTCAAAGCTGCCAATTCTTCGTCTTTCAGGTCATACTGCAAATCGGCAGAGACGGAGGAAGACTGTATGGTCAGCGTCTTGCGCTCGGAATCTATGAGTATGCCGTGGCTCGCTAAGCATTCCTGCCATTTCTCGTTGGTGAAATAGACGGGGGAAGTGATGAGCGTGTGGTAAGGCTTGGCCGGTTCGGTGGGTCGTGGCTTGGGTTGCAAAGGTGTGATGACCGTTTCCAGTTCCTCCAACACATCCTGTCCGGCTACTGTCGTGGTGGGTTGCCCCTTGTAGTAGAAACCATAACCGCCGCTTTGCAGTTCTCCGGGTTTCATGCGTCCGTCGGGGCGGTTGGGCACTATCGGTGCGCCGGGAAAATAGAGGTTGCCGCCTATGCGCCGCAGGTGGAAGCCGTCCTGCTGCCGGGGTGTCCAGCCGAGAAAACACGCTCCCCATGGGTGGCGGTACATGGGATGCGCCCAACCTGATCGTCCGTATTCACCAGCGCCGATACGGTAGCCGTGTAAGCCCATGGCCACCCGTCCGTTGGCATTCCGTGCGTGTACGAAATCCCTGGGCAGGTCGAAGTCCGCCGCCACAATACTTGCGAAGGTGTTATAGCACTTTCGGTTTGCGTAATTCGTACCCCAGTCGGTCAGTGCTTGCAGCTGTTTTTCGGTGATGGGATAGGAAAGCAACGGGGAATCATGTCCCTGCACAATCAGGACAAAACCCTCGCTGCTTCCTGCTATATGCCCCCTCATGCCGTTGCGGGCCAGCAGGTCTCGCATCTCCGGCGGCAGTTCCAAAGGGCGTGGGTTAGTGTTCTTTCGTATGCTCATTTCATATTGTTGTCATGCGGTTATATGCTCATCAGGCATCGCCGTAGGCGAGTGCCGTTTCCATCTCCTCCTGCTTCATGTCGAGGAAGCGCAAGGCGGTGTCGTCGTCCATTGGCAGGTCACGCAGGCGGCAGTACTTTTCGTATTCTGTTCTCCACTCCCTCGAATGGTACCATACATAGTCTTTCCAACCGTACTCACCGCTTTGCACCTTTTCCACGAGGGTCTCTTCCGGATAGTATTCTTCCTTTGCCATGATGCCTTACATTTTGGGAGTGTTGGCGTTCTGCATCCTGCGCTGGCTGCTCCGCTTCAACTCGTTCCACATTTCTTCGGTGTAGTCATCCTCATGCACATAGTCAAGACCGCCCTCGCCGTCTGCCACCCAGCAGCCGAAACAGCCGAAGTTATACTTGTCCCACTCGCGTTTCGCTTCTTGTTTCCATTGTACACTGTCACCCACGCACACCAAGACACCTGTCGGCTCGTTCAGGTTAATGCCGATGGTCATCAGTTCGTCACCTTCCGCCACGGTCAGCGGTTCACCCACTTGCAGGCAGTTGATTTCCGCTGTAGAAAGATGGAATTCATCAGCTATGATTTGCAGGTTGCGTCCGATGACGGGTGTGGGAACGGAAAGGATTTGCTTCGTGCCGGAATCTATCTGGTGGAATGCCTGTACAAGGATAGCATTGTCGCCATGCATCGGTGCGATGACCGCCTTTCCTTCCAACAGGCGTTGCTTTTGTTCATCACTGAACCGCTCTAGGCGGCTTTCTACCAGTACTGGGTAAAACAGCACGTCGGCTGTGCCGTCCTCACGCCGCACCAACGAGAAGCGAGTTCTTGCATGGATGGTGTTGCCTTCCGAATCATCCGCACGGATGGGCAAAACGGGTGAGCGGCGGCCTGAATGGATGGCTTGCAGTACATCCACCGGCAGGTCACCAACCATCTCCCTTGTCAGCCCGAATTGTTCGAGAGTACCGTAGGGTACTTCCTCTTCCGAGAATTTGTATCTGTTCATTCGTCCAAATTATAGTTGTTACACTTTGACAAATGTAAGGCGGTATAATGAAGCAAAGTAAAAGCCGGGAAGAAAAATGCTCAGATTTTGGGTTATTTATAGCTGAAGAGAAAAATCATACTATCAATCATACTCAAAACGAAGAATGGGGCTTCCCAAGGCACGTTCATGCCGGGAAGCCCCATTCGGGTATAGGTGGTTATGTTTACAGGTGCAATTAGGACTTTTCAGCCTTGGTTGCCACATACATTTGGTTTCTGCTGGTTGGGGTGTCGGGGTCTGTCATTGACAGCAAACCTTCCGCAATCAAGGGAGAAATATACACTCGCTTGAAGTTTACCCTGTCTTTCAAATTGAGCAAATTCATTATTTCCAAAAAGTTTTTGGGCTCTTTGCAGAAATCCAATATTAACGCTCTCATCAAGTCCTTCTTGATGGGTTTTCTTGATGGGGCTTGCCGATGGGTAACGTCAACACCATATAGTCGGGTTGCACTTCCACGGTCAGCCTTGACTTTATAGACACTCTAAGTCTGATTCGTAGGTCTGATTCCCTATAAAATCTTATAATATGACCATTCTCATTGCCATTCTTCCCTTTATACGCATCTACATATTACTTTTGTGCCATGAAAAAGTCATGGCTATTACTCACTTTATCATTCTGTTGCTTGTCCTTACAAGCACAGTTCCATACCATTGCATATAGCAAGCCACTGTACAAAATGCAGGGAGTGGCCGAGCCTACAGAAACAAAATGCCTCCCCGGAGATGGAGAAGCAGACAAACTTGTTTCCTTTACTTCGATTGCAGGGAAACAGCCAGATGAAATGCGGAGCCATTGGATAGGCTGTTATATGAGCGTGTCTTACCCTTTGAAGAAAATCATAGTCACTTCACCTTTTGGAAGGCGCAAAGATCCTTTTACAGGCAAACGTAGCAACCACAAAGGGTTGGACTTGCGGGCAAACAGCGAGGAGGTCTATGCCATGATGCCTGGCGAGGTCATAAAAGTATCTTCTGATAAGCGTTCTGGCAATTACATTGTCCTCCGTCACGGTGACTACACTGTCAGCTATTGCCATCTTTCAAAGACATTGGCAAAGAAAGGCGCACAGGTCTTACCAGGAGAAGTAGTGGCTATCAGTGGCAACACTGGGCGTAGTACCGGTCCGCACTTGCACATCACCGCCAAATACGGCAAGAAGCACATTGACCCGGCCATCTTGCTTCAGTTGATTAAGGAAACCCGTGAAGAAGCATTGGCACGTCTGGCAATCGGCTGAGCTTACTTTCCATTTCCTTTTAAGAACTGCTCGTAGTCATATTCATTCATCCCCGGCTTGTATGTCTTTCCCGACAAGAACATCCTCGCTATCAGGAACGGCCAGGACACGGGTATCAGCCACATGACCGTCCGGTTGCTGACCGCCATTTTTTTGTGACCTTTTTCAAATCTGCGTTTCGGATGCCTTTCATAGTATCTCCCTACGGGTATCACGATGTACCGCCATGCTATCAACAACAATCCGACCCATTCCAATCTGAACAGGCAAAGTCCGATGACAACCAACCAGAAAGCGGTTGCCTCCGGCGACAGGAAATGCCTTAGCATTTTTCCGCACACTTTCAAAAGAATATAGGCAAAAGCCAGTAATACAATGTATTCCATACCTTTGATTATTAGACTACTAAGTTAACCAATCTTTTCCATTTATGCAAGGGAATCCTTTAGTATTTTGCCTTTCTTCATAAAGATATAACGAATAAATGCCATTCCTCATTCCTTCAAGATTAGGAATAGGGAATGGCATCTGCGACAAGCCCGCAAAAGACAGCAGGCAAATTCAGAACTTCTTTAAATTCACCGTTTTGGTTATGCCTGAGAAAACGGTCAACAGAGCTGTTCCGTTGTCATTTATCTTCACATGGGTGTAACGAGGCTCTACCACCACCTTTCCATCCAACATGATAATCCCCCATTGACGGGGATTGGCTTCAACGGCACAATAGTTGCCCACGGGCTTCTGTATGCTACGGTAAACGGGTGGGACGATGACGCGGCTGCCTGCTCTCAGTCCCCATTTCAATCCCGATTTGAACGGAACGGCGTCTTGTATTTTGGCAAGCCGTATCTGCTGTTTCTTTTCTTTTTCCCGTTGGCGGTCCTCTCTCATCTTGGCGGCTCTCGCCCCGGCTTCCGCTTTCAGCCGTGACACCGCCACGTCGAAATCCTCGTCTGATTTCTTCGGGTGTTCGCAGGCGATGTATCGCTTTTCCCTGCCGTCCATGGCATGATAATAATTGCCTTTTCCATCCGTAACCACGATGCTGCCGTCTGCCAGCTCGCCGCAGAACCCATAATATTCATCCTCGTCATCCGCCAGGATGCACACGCAATCCCGATGCAGGAAATCCTCCTCACCGTCTATTTTCTTGAACTTAGGCTTGTCTGCCAGACTGTTGTAAATCCGCAGGTAGAAGCCCCGTGGCACCAGGTCAAAGCCGTTTATTCCCAACGGACTTTTATAGACATCTTTCGTGCGGCTGTAATACAGCATTCCGACCCTCAGCACCTCAATCTTCCCGAATTTCAGCACTTCCGGTTTCTGGTTATACAGCTTGGCAGTTTTCGAGTCGATGTAGAATGTATGTCCGGCATTGTCCGTCACGGAGGCAATGTCGTCCGTCAGGAATTTCATGTTCCGGTACCGTTCGAGCTTCATCCGTATGTTCCCGTTCCCGTCCACGATGCCGGTCCGGTTGTCATCGAACCTTACGGCTGCACAATTGTCTTTCACATCGAATACGGTGCGGTATTGCGCTTTGACGGTAATGGTCTGTCCCAGCTTCAATCCCCAAAGTCCGCTTTGGCGGTCTTTATATGGTTTCAGGGCTTCTGCTTGCGAAGCATTATTATCATCAAGCAGGGAAGAACCGTTTTGCAGGCAATCCATCAGCTGCCCGTGCGATACAATAGTCTCCAGCAAGCCGTCAGTGTCTAATGCCTCGTCCTTCGCTTGCCCGGCAGCCATATAGGAAAGGCTTCTTGCATTCGCGGCAGGATAACCTTTGCCAGCCAATCGTCCCTCGAACATGGCCTGCCAGTCCCGGTAGGCGGTCGGCAACCCGAACAGGCGGTAAAGCCCCACGTTGTCTATTAGCATACAGGTTTCCTTGCCTTCCGTCTTGCGCATCCCACGTCCCACCTGTTGCAGGTACTTGGCAAGCGAGAGGGTCGGACGTGCCATTTGCACGAACTCCACGTCCGGGCAGTCGAAGCCCTCGCTGAACACGTCCACGTTCACCAACACTTGAATCTTACCCAGCCTGAAATCCTCCACCATTTGCTTGCGCAGCTTGGCGGGAGTCTTGCTGTCAATGGCGACGACATTCGTTCCGTGTTCCTTATAATATGAGGTAATATTTCGTGCGTGGCTGATGCTGACGGCATACACGATGCCTTTCTTATCATGGGCATATTGCCGAACGCTTTCATACAACCGCTCAATACTTGGACGGCGGTTCAGCACCTTGTCCATCTCCTTCACTTGGAAATCCCCGTCCGCACCCCGTTTCTCCAAACCGTCTATCAACCGCTGGTCTTCACTGTCCGGTCGAATGGACACATAATCGAAAGGTGAAAGCCATCCTTGTTTGATAAAATCCGCTATTCCGTCCGAAGTTATCAACACCTCAAACAAGTCCGTAAACCCTTTCCGGTTCAACCGGCAAGGCGTGGCGGTCATGCCTAATTTCTTCGCTTCCGGATAGTGCCGCCACAGCTCCTTGTAGGTTCCCGCCAGCGCATGATGGGCTTCGTCTATCACTATCAGACTCGGCCGTTCATCTTTCATGTCATTGAAGTGACGTGAAAGCCACTGGATGGACAATACTTTGACAATACCATCCTTTGGCGTTATGCCGTATCTTGCCACCGTTTCCTCTATCTGTTCAACCAATTCCCTACGGTGGGCTACAATCCAAACGCTTTTGTGTTCTGCCTCCTCCAACCAATCATAAATGACGGATGCAAGCAGGTGTGTCTTGCCTGTTCCAGTTGGCATCTGCACCATGACGCTACAGTGCTGATTCCATTCTGATGCAAGCGACTGCTTTATGTTATGTTGGTAATTGCGGAGCATAACAGGAAGAATTTGTAAGAGTTTAACAACTCACTTGTTCAATTTTGCAGCGGGACTGTTTTTAAAATCTTCAATGGCCTTTATAAAACTCTCTTTATCCCTTGAATTGTAAAATGCACTGATATAATATTTTGACTTATCATTCTTGTCTGTGGTCAGATAATTCTGATAATCGTCAATTATCATTTGATATTTCCGGAAATAGTCTTTTTCAATCACATCCTTACTTATTGTTAGGAACTCATCCCTCAGATTCTTAAACAGCGCATACTTCTCTATTAGTGGCTTAAATTTAGATTTCCCTGTGCCATAAAGGCTATTATAATACAGCCAGACTAATTCAAATCTTGATAAAGTAGCTCTTACAATACTTGTATAATCATATTTTTCTTCGTCATTAAGTGCTTTGTTTTTATCAACAAATTTGATGATCCGATATAAATGCCTGAAATAATGATCGAAAATAGTTATTTCGATTAATTGATTATACGCTTCAGAACCCCTGCTCGTCAAGACGTTCACCATTCCTTCATACCAAGATTTTTCATCGAAAGAAATCTTGCCATCTACGATTTCTCTAAAGCTGAACCATTTGGAAAGCCAAAAATACTCGAAAACATCCCTTCCTCGTTTTTCAATGGTTCTCCAGCCGGTATTTTCTCCGTGATTAGGATTCCTGTCAGGCTCTGTATCTTCGTACCGAAGCTCATTTGTAATCTGTTGTTGAAGCTGCAACATATTAAACAGTGTAGTCTCAAACCGCTGTAAATCTCCAGTCTTCTTTTGATTGTAATAAGTTAAAATAGCTACGAAAAACGCGCCGAATGCAAAAATGCCACTGACAACACCTCCGATATAATATAATCTGAGTAGCATGTCGGATTCTGTGCTTGGTACATTCTCATAAAGGAATTTAAACAACAGTAAAATGCAACCAACGAATAATAATATGTATGTGATAATCAGTTTCATTCGCACAACCTAACTTCTTTTCTTGATTCTATCCAAATATGCTTTGTAGTCATTTGAATTTGCAAGGGCAAGATACAGTACGACCTTCCAGTAGTTATGCCCATAGCTATTGGCATCCAACATTGCTTTTTGTTTCAAATTGGCCATGAATACATCTATATCTTCATGGTATAAAAAGGTTCCTAAACTATTCTCTATCTCTGGATATTCAGAGATTGCTTTCGTCTTAAACCTTGTCAGTAATTCCAGCTTCTCATAATGCCTGCAAATCAAATCAAACAGTCTAACGTCTACATGATTAACATTATCCAAACGATAGTTGAAGTTCACGACACCTCTTTCATCAAAAGACAAATCCACAAATAGATACTGTGTTTCTGGCAATATGTCATAATATAAGTTCAAAAACAGAGGATACCCGCTTCTGTCCTTAAAGTTATCACCTTTCTTGGAATTGCATTCAGAACAGCAAGGAATCAGGTTTAAAGCATGCACCGCAAATTCCTCATAAACAGACTTGGGTAGGATATGCTCGGTCGTGTTGGCTGCATTCAAAGTGCAATAAGGACACCTGTTCAGATAAGTTCTGTTATTATGGTCATCTATCCAGTCCCTAATGGTTCTCACTATTTTATTGTCGCTATCAAACATCCCCTCCAACAATGCTTTTTCTTCTTCTGAAAACAAATTAGAGGGCATCAATGTATGCACCTGTTTTTGTGAAAACTTGATACAGTAATTATCATAAGCTGATTTCACCTTTTCCTCTATCTGTTTTAATCCATCCTTTCCCTGACCCGTTTTCCGATTAACAGCTGCCTTATAGAGTTCAAAGGCATCCTCATTATAATGGTTGAAGTTAATCATCTGCTTTTATTTCCACTTGTCTTCTTATGTACATATAGAGATTCAAACTCATCGGCAACCCCTCAGATTTCAATATTTGTTCTATATCATCCATGCTTTTCCCCTTACGAACAAGTTGACGTATGACATATCCATAATGTTTGTCTATGGTTGAACGTCCGAACACATCTTCCGTGATGGTCGTCAGGTTCTCGCCCAATGTCTCTGTGTTCATAAGTCTGGTTCGACGTTCTTTAGTGATCTTATCCTGTTCCAGCACAATTACGTTTCTTGCAAGAAGTTCCTGCAGGACAACGGCAGAGTGTGTCGCGACAACACAGGCCGAATTGAATTCATTACAGATCTCGAAAAGTATCCGGATAAGTTCTGTTACCGCATTGGCATGGAGATGCACTTCAGGTTCATCAAAGAGGATAAGTGAATTTTCACGGATATGGGCATACAATTCTGTAATGATGGACGTAATCATCGCCTGTCCGCTACTCATTTTACTTATAATATCATGAAACTTTCTTTTGTCGATATCTCCTCCACTCAGAAAGACATCTTCCAAGAACTCCTTGTCAACCACTTCCGTTAAAGTGCAGTGATAATCGGAAGTTCGAGTTTTATATATTATCTCATCTAAAGAGACTTCCAACCGTTTGTTCTTGTCCTCTTCTGTTATCAGTTCATTATTTCTATTACGCAATCCGCAATAAACAAAGTTGAAGGAGGATTTGTGGGTCAATTCAAAGAGCTTGTCAAAAATGCTGTAAGAAATGGCTATCACTTTTGAAAAGTCTGGAATATTTCCACTCTCAAAAGCCGTCTCGTCCCTGTCATGCAATGCTTTGGCAAGAGAATAAAGCACCGACGACTTTCCCGAACCATTCTCGCCTATCAAGGCTTTAATCCTATTGAGATTGTCATTACTATCCAAGTTACCGAAGTTCATGTTCACATTCACCACATTGTCAAAGTACGGCCTTTTGGCGTACAGAGTAAAGTTATATCTGTTACTCATGTCAACGTTTTCCATGATGCCATGCGCATCCCTGAATGCTTTCAATGCATCAGAAAATCTCAGTAAGGACTTTTGAAAGGATATGGTGTGCTGGTACCGGTCGGCTATGGCGGAAAAGTAAGCGGCATCCCGCAAGGCATACAAGATGGCCTTGTAATTATCGGGAAACTGTTCTTTGATTTTTTTGTAGTATTCATCTTCTTGTCCAACAGAGCAGAATTCTTCCGATAGTTCAAAAAAACCTTGTGGAATGGCATCTTTAGTCACAAATTCATTCGCGTGCATAATTTTCACAGGACCTATCTCTATTCCTTTCGCATTCACGCTCTGCTTATAATAGAGTTTGAAACGTGTTTTCCTGCTATAATCATCCCACAAGTCACTGTCAAGCATAAAAGCCGGAAACGAGATTGGGACCTGGTCTACATAGAACTTGATACGGTTTTTGGCAATATCATGGGGCCTTTCATCCACGTTGTTTGCTGTCTCCTCTATCTCATAGACAGGAAGGCCGTTCTCCTCGCCTTGCAATATGTACTTGATACCATCATTTTTTAATAGTGGATTTAGTGTTTCAACATACCGCTCAATTTCTTCTTTTGATATCCTGACATCTTTAGAGACTACTGCATTAAGAAACCTGCGAAACACATCATCGCTTGTATTCAACAAACCAAACCGAGTCAAGAAAGTGTATTCCTCATCCCAATCGTCATTATTCCTCAAATGTTGAACAGCATCACCGTATGCATCCGTAAACCTTGGGTCTTCTGATGTAAGCAGATGAAGATCCCAAATGTTTCCAAGCATATCCACACTATCCGCCTTCCCCCAGATAGAGCCCAGTTTTTGAATAGACTTGAATATTTCAAGCTTCTTTTCTTTATTCATTGGATAATATTCGTGGTTGAAAGTTTGATATAAATCCAATTATAAGGATGATGGCTATATTGTCCATATCTACATTCGGATGTACTTACTTCAAGCTCACCCTGAAATAAACCCCACCGCTAAAATATTATCCATCGTTCAGTTCCGCCACAAGGTTGATTCGGTCTTTCCATATGGAATACGTGCCGCCTACGTTGAAGGTACGTGAATCATATTCTACCATCAGGTTCAAGCCATTCACCGCCTTGCGCCAAAATCCTTCGTCTGGCAGTTTCAATCGGAAATTCACACCGCCTGCAGGACTGTTCTTATGCTCCACTCTCAATCCTCTATCCCAAATGAACGACAGGTGTGCACCTAATGTGCCTATGTTTTCAAAGGTGAAGTGCTTTGTAGCTGCAAGATACCACCGGGTGAACCAGCAGTTTCCTCCGTTGCTGTCCCTACTGCCTATGCCGCCTCCACCGGCGCTTTCATGCGTACCAGGGTCGTTCGTGCCAAATACTATCTGTGGTGTCCATGACTTCCACCATCCTTCTTTCCACAACCGTAGACGGCCATAGAAAGCGCGGTCTTGATTTGAATATTTGCCCCAGACACTTTCTGGAAAATAGGTAGAGCCGTGCTCTGCGTAGTTGATGGTGCAGGTATAGCCCACTTCTAACCATGGGAAAATAGTGATGTTCAAGTAATAGTTGAACGTGTATTTTATTTCGTTACTATTAAAGTAATGCAACGGCGTTAAGTGTAGTACGTTGCCACCAACCATGAACGTCTTGTCGCGTTGCATGTCAGCGGTAGGAGCATGGAGCAAGCCAGTGGTTCCATACATCGTCTGTGCATTAATTTTACTTCCAAACGCAAGAAGCATTACAAATATTACAATATTTTTTACTAATGCACAGCATCTCTTTCCAAATTCGTTTTTGTTTGTCGCATTATATAAAATGCGTGTTTTAAAAATAATATCATTAAAGGAGAGTTTTAGTATTATGACTCTCCTCTAAATAGCATTTAATTCAATAGACTGTTCTCTTCTAATCTGTTACCTGTTTCGGTACATCTCATCATAGTATTTTTGGTAATCGCCGCTCGTCACGTTGTCCATCCACGCCTGGTTGTCCAGGTACCAGCGCACGGTCTTCTCGATGCCTTCCTCGAACTGCAGGCTCGGTTCCCAGCCAAGTTCCCTCTGCAGCTTCCTTGAGTCAATGGCGTAGCGCATGTCGTGCCCCTTGCGATCGGTCACGTAGGTTATCAAGTCCATGTCCTCTCCTTCCTTTCTTCCGAGCAGGCGGTCAACGGTCTTGATCACCACCTTGATGATGTCGATGTTCTTCCACTCGTTGAAGCCGCCGATGTTGTAGGTGTCGGCTGTCTTGCCCTTGTGGAATATCAGGTCTATCGCCCTCGCGTGGTCCTCCACGTAGAGCCAGTCCCTCACGTTCTCGCCCTTGCCGTAGACAGGCAACGGCTTCCTGTGGCGGATGTTGTTGATGAACAAGGGTATCAACTTCTCGGGGAACTGGTATGGGCCGTAGTTGTTCGAGCAGTTGGTCACGATGGTCGGCATGCCGTAGGTGTCGTGGAAAGCGCGGACGAAATGGTCTGAACTCGCCTTCGACGCGGAGTAAGGGGAGTGCGGGTTGTACTTCGTCTCCTCGGTGAAGAACTCCGTGCCGTAGGCGTGGTGGTGTTCCGAGCTTGCCTTCGTGGTGAACGGCGACTCGATGCCCTCGGGGTTGGTCAGCTCCAACGCGCCGTAAACCTCGTCGGTGGAGATGTGATAGAACCGCTTCCCCTCGTAGCCTTCGGGCAGGCTCTCCCAGTATTCCTTGGCGGCTTGCAGCAATGTCAGCGTGCCTATCACGTTGGTGTGGGCGAAAGTGAAGGGGTCTTTTATGCTCCTGTCCACGTGGCTCTCTGCCGCGAGGTGGATGATGCCGTCCACGCTGTACTTCTCCATCAACGCCTTCACCGTCCCGTAGTCGCAGATGTCCGCCTTTACGAAAGTATAGTTCTCCTTGCCCTCGATGTCCTTCAGGTTGGCGAGGTTGCCCGCATACGTCAACTTGTCGAGGTTGATGATATGGTATTCGGGGTATTTGTTCACGAACAGGCGTACCACGTGTGAGCCGATAAAGCCTGCTCCGCCCGTTATTATTATGTTTCTCTTGTATTCCATAATTGTCCGTTATTTTGTTTGTTTTTACTGTTTTATCGCGTTCATGTTCTCCATGCACTTCCTTAACGAATCTGTCCAATAGGGTATCCTCAGACCGAACGTCTCCTTGATTCTCGTCTTGTCAAGAACAGAATAGGCAGGACGCTTCACCGGGCTGGGGAACTCGTCGCTGTGGCAGGGCTGAATGTCACAGGCCGTATTTCTCGCAAGTTCGGCGATCTTTTTGGTGAAGTCAAACCATGAGCATACGCCCTCGTTGCTGAAGTGGTAGATGCCGCGCTTTGAATATCCGCCTTTCGGGTTTTCCTTTTCATAGTCAGCCAATATGGTCTTGATGGCCAAGGCCAGGTCGTAGGCGTAGGTCGGCGTGCCGGCCTGGTCGAAGACAACGGTCAGCTTTGGCTTGGTTGCCGTCAGGTTCAGCATCGTCTTCACGAAGTTCCTGCCGTATTCGGAGTAGAGCCAAGCCGTGCGGATGATGACGTAATCGCAACCTACCGCCTTGATGTTCTCCTCGCCTTCCAGCTTTGTCTTGCCGTACACTCCGGTCGGCGTTCCTTTCTGGTCCTCCCGGCAAGGCGTGTTGTAAGGGTCAGCCCCGAAAACATAATCAGTCGAGATTTGCACGAGCAGGCCTCCGACTTCTTTCATGGCCTCAGCCAGGAGCCTGGGTGCATCGGCGTTCAGCTTCCGGCACAACTCCCCGTCGCTCTCCGCCTTGTCCACGTTGGTGTAAGCCGCGCAGTTCACTATGCACCGGATTTCCTTTTCTTTCACGATTTTCCGTATGGACTCCGCGTCGGTGATGTCCAAGATAGTCGTTTCAACACCTTCAACCTCTACGACATCCGTAAAGGTGTAGCTGTCGTTCGTTTCTTTGCTGATGACGCGCATCTCGTTGCCAAGCTGGCCGTTCGCGCCTGTTACCAATATGTTCATGATGGCGTTTCTTTATCTTGAATAAACAAAGGGGGATTCAAAGTCTTTCAGCAAAGGATGTTTCGTGTCCTTCTCGCTCAATATCGCGTGCCCGGTAGGAATGAGCCAGTCAATTCCAAGGCTGCCGTCAAGTATACTGATGCCCCCGTCCGCCTCGGGATGGTAGAACTCGTCGCACTTGTACTGGAACACCGCCGTCTCGCTCAGCACGGCGAATCCGTGGGCGAAGCCTTTCGGGATGAAGAACTGGCGGTGGTTGTCCTCCGTCAGCTCCACGGCGACATGCTTGCCGTATGTAGGCGAGCCTTTCCTGATGTCCACGGCCACGTCGAGCACCTTGCCCTTGACGCACCTCACCAGCTTGGCTTGCGTGAACGGCGGACGCTGGAAGTGCAACCCTCTCATCACGCCGTAGCTCGACATGCTCTCGTTGTCCTGCACAAAAGCCACATGCCCGACTTTCTCGTCAAACTCCCTTTGCGAGAAGCTCTCGAAGAAATATCCGCGGGCATCCTTAAAGATGCGTGGCTCGATAATCACCACGCCGTCTATTGCTGTTCTGATTACTTCCATATTCCTTAATATTCTAAATTCTTCTCCAATGTTTCCTCTTTCTCGTCAAGAACAGAAAGCAGGTACTTGCCATAGTCATTCTTCAGCATCGGCTGTGCCACCTCACGAAGTTTTTCTGCCGTAATCCAACCTTTCCGATAAGCGATTCCCTCCAGACAAGCTACTTTCAAGCCTTGACGTTTCTCCAGTACCTCGATGAAGGTTGATGCCTCGGAAAGGGAATCGTGTGTGCCTGTATCCAGCCAGGCAAAACCACGCCCCATGGTTTGTACTTTCAATTCATTGTCATGCAGAAACTCTTGGTTAACCGTTGTGATTTCCAATTCCCCACGGGCGGAAGGCTTGATATGTTTAGCAACATCCACGACCTTGTTCGGATAGAAATACAATCCTACTACGGCATAGTTGCTTTTCGGATGTTCCGGCTTCTCCTCGATGCTCAGGCAGTTCCCGTCTTTGTCGAACTCTGCCACACCGTAACGCTCAGGGTCGCTCACCCAATAACCGAACACCGTAGCCTTGTTGTTCTCCTCGGCATCCTTCACGGCTTGCCTTAACATCGCAGTCAGTCCGGCACCGTAGAAAATGTTGTCGCCCAACACAAGACAAGCACAATCATCACCAATGAATTCCTCACCGATAATGAATGCCTGCGCCAGTCCGTCAGGCGAAGGCTGCTCGGCATACTCGAACCTCACCCCGAACTGGCTGCCGTCACCCAACAGCCTTTTGAACCCAGGCAGGTCATAAGGCGTCGAAATAATCAGTATCTCCTTGATGCCGGCAAGCATCAGTACCGAAATGGGATAATAAATCATCGGTTTGTCGAAGATAGGAATGAGTTGCTTGCTGATTCCTTTGGTGATAGGATACAGCCTTGTACCACTGCCACCAGCTAATACTATACCTTTCATAATTTTAATTTTATGTTGGTTTATTTTAGTTCTTTATACACATTTGTAACTTGGTCGGCAATCTTCTCCCAGTCGTATTTCTTCATATCGTAATCAATATGTTGCAAGGGTTGCTCGATAACCGATTCCAACTTTTCGGTAAGCATACTGACGTTGCCTACGGGAAAGTAATCGCTTTCCGGCAAACCAACTTCCTTGTTTGCCGAAATGTCACTGACAATTACCTTCACACCATAACTCATAGCTTCCAGCAACGCAATGGGCAAACCCTCATGACTCGACGGTAGGCAATAGCAAAGGCAATTGGTAAGGAGCGAATGCAGCTTACGCCCTTTGATAAATCCAGTCAATACAACGCTGTTCTTCCTTGCCATTTCTTTAAGGTTGCGTGAATAATCATCCTCAAAATCCGTATCCCCAGCCAATACGAGCTTTATATCTACATCAGGATTTTGTTCTTTCACTTTAATATATGCTTCTATCAGGTGATGCAGATTCTTTTCCGGCACAAAGCGGCACATACCCAAGATGTATTTGCCTTTTTTGATGCCCAACTCCTGAAAATATTCAGGGTAATCACAAATTTCCGGTTGCGAAACGCCATTATATATAAGGTGTACGTGCTGCGTCCTGTTGTACTTCTGCTTTATCAAATTACGAATTACATCAGAAATGACAATCACCTCATCCGCGAACATGCACCCCATACGCTCGCCGAGCTTCAACATCGTTTTTGCCGCAAAGCCCCACTTGTCACGGTCGTAGTCAGGTCCATGATGGGTAAACACCACTTTCATGTCCAACATCTTAGCGTATGGCACGAGTAACGCCGGTCCTATGGCATGGATATGTAGAATATCAGCTCCAATCCGTTTCGCCTCGTTTATCGCTCTGAATGTATGGATAATCGCCTCGAACGACTTTTTCTTCGGACTTGCAATGTCCACTAACTTCACGTTCTTCCACTCCGTCAGGCTATCCCTTACATAGCTACTCCTGCGTATCACGGTGACATCAAAACCCCTTGCCGCTATTCTTGGAAACAATTCCTCGCAATGAGTCTCTACACCGCCCATGATGTTCGGAATGCCACGGGTGCCGGTAACAACTATCTTCATAAAAACATTTTTGATTTTGGGAACAAACTATTACTTTTGTAAAGCCAAAAGTCGAACAAATGAAACAGCAGCTAAATCGCCTTAAAGAGAATCTCCTTTATGCAAGAATCATAATCGTTTCTTGCCTGTCTGCTTTATGTCTCATTATTAAAGGCAAAAGAATCAGGTAAATCAGAACTTTTCTCTTAAATCACCTTGACATGGATCTTGTCCTACATCACACCACTTCGGGTCTATGCACGCTGGCTTTCCCTGCATTGAGCGCAACTTGTTTTGTAACGCCCATTTTGCGGGGTACTTGATATACTTGTGCATCACAGGACTGGCCGTACCCACCATCCAGCAGTTCTTCGGACATTTGCGTACCATCGCACGGACTTTCTGCGCCTGCTCGCTTTCCCATATCTCCATAAATGGCTTGTCGTGGATGTTACCCATGCTCTCTTTCCAGTATTTTTCCTCCAGTCCATTGCAAGGCATAACCTCCCCCCATGGGTCAATAAAGAAGTTAACCATGCCCGCCTCACATGGCAACATACGCCGTCCGCCCTCGATGTAGTTGATAAGACCCATGTTGAACCATGCACGGAACCAGCTCTTCGGATGTTTCTCCTTCAATTGCCACTCGATAAGTTGGCGGAAGTTGTTGCACACCTCTTCTTTATTGGTAATCACGTTGTCACTCTTATGGAAGTAATACGAATTATGGAAGGCCGCCGTGGCAAACTCCATACCCATGGCAAGCGAAAGTTGATAAAGCGAGAGCATATCCTTAGAGTTGTGGTTCGACACCGTACAACCGAAGCCGATGTCCTTCAGTCCCATGTGCTTCAAGGTCAGCAAGGTACGCAACCCTTTATCGAAACCTCCTGCATGACCGCGCAGTTCATCGTTCTTTTGGCTAAGTCCTTCAATAGAAATACGAATGCCTATATTAGGAAACTTCTTGGCAAGTGCCACTACACGATCCTCAAACCAGCCCGAAGTCGATATTACGATACGCGGCGTGTGTTTGTAGCACTCCTCTACTATCTCGTCCAAATCTTCACGGATGAACGGCTCACCGCCCGTAAGGTTGATAAACTTTAACTGAGGCAGGGTTTTAAGGTCAGAAGCCTTTATCTCTTCCTGTCTGTTTGTCGGGTTCTTCCAGATGTTGCACATCTGGCAACGCATCGGACAGCGGTAAGTCAGGATGATACTTGCGTCAGTAGGACGCGGGATATTCGTTTTTGCCATAATACTTTATATTTTTATTTTCCAGATAAAATCTTGTTAAACTCTAATTAATTCAGTCATGTGTGTTTACAATGGCTAATGCTGTATTGTAATTGTCTATTAATGACTTGTAGAACACGTCATCATTAAAATTGTCTTCCACCCATTTTCTGGCTGTTGCTCCTAAATTCTTGCATCTTTGTGCATCACTATCGAGCTGTTTCATTAAGTTTGCAAGCTCATGATAATCTTCCGCTTCATATATCAAGCCACGGCCTTCCGCCACCATTTCAGGTATGCCACCACGCCTTGACCCGATAACTGGTTTACAAGCCGCAAAAGCCTGCAATATGACATAAGGGAAATTCTCCTGCCATGTTGAAGGACATACTACATATTTCGCATTGTAAAGATATTTATCAAGCTCCTTGCCCCACTTAGGCCCTACAAATCTAACATTCTGCAGGTTGTGCTCTTTTGCAATATTTTTCAATGCTTCTTCCTCAGGACCATTCCCTACAATAACAAAAGGTAAATCCTTTGCGACCGTCAAAGCCTTCAACAGGACATCTACACCTTTTTCGTCAATAAGCCTTCCAAAATACAATCCGAACTTTCCGTATTTATTTTCTTTTGGCAACGGAGGAACATTAAAAGGATTCATGACTCTTCCGCTTCTTATACGGCGTTTCCAAAATATTTCCGTTTCTTTCGCCATATAATCACAAGCAAAAAGATGGATTGTCACGTTCTTTTCATACACTTTCAGCCACTTATGCACGTAAGATTCTATTGTACTTGCCGCGCTGAAAGCCAAAGAGTTGTGGGCGCATCTTGTCATAGTACAGTGATAGTAATGCCCGTCTTTGCACAGGTCGCAGACATGCCCTCTGTTGTATAATTTATAATTGGGACAAATATGCTTGTAGTCGTTATGAGATATGAGTACGGGTATATTCCTTTGCCGTGCGGCAACCATTACAGACGGCGAAATTTGCGTCATGATGTTGAAGCAATGTACGAGATCAGGCTTGAAATCATCCAGCAACTTCTCAAATTTCCTTTTTGTTGGAATGTTGTAAGGTATTTGCGTCAAAGCCTTTATCTTTATCAATGGGTTTGAACTTTTGAAATCCGGTGCGTTAACAAAATATCTTGACCATTCCGATTGAATGTTTTGTTCGTCATTTACGGAGAAAAACGCCACTTGATGACCATGTTCCTTTAAAACACGAGCCACCTCAAAGAAAAAAACTTCGGCTCCTCCTTTGTAATAAAAGCATTTATGAACTAAAAGTATCTTCATTTCTTTACTGATTCTATTGAGTCTTGATAAAATCTTTTCATTCCTTCCAACATCGGGGTAAGTTCTATATCAACATAATTGTGCATCCTCGTAGTGTCTAATACCATATTGGAAACATCCATCGGGCGGGCGTTTTCATAAATTATTTTGTAATCAACATTTGAAATAATCTTCAGAAATGCAAGGATGTCATTTACTGAATATCCACGTCCACTCCCCACATTGACAGCTTGGTTGTAGACATCCTTGTCTATCAACTGGTATATTATAGTTGTCAAATCATCAATATATATGTAATCCCTTATTGAAGAGCCGTCACCCCAAACTTCAACAGGCTTGCCGTCAAGCAATTTTCCTATGGCAACAGCCACAAGCCCTTGTCGCCCGTGCAGATTTTGTCCATGCCCATAGGGATTGCTTGGTCTTACTATAAGGTATTTAAGACCTTCTGTCCTGTTCTTGAACAGGATGGCGTTCTCCATCATCTGCTTTGACCATCCGTAATACGAAATAGGCTTTTGTGCATCGGTTTCCTTGAACGGCTTCATCTCATTACGGTTGCCGTAAATAGTTCCACCGGATGAAAAGTAAACGAACTTCACGTTATTTTTTGCGCAATATTCCATCAGCCTTATGCTCGGAAATATCATATTCTGAAATTCGCGGTTGAAATCGTCATAACCGCTGCTCGGTATTAGCGTTGAAACCAAATGGACAACAGTCTGGATTTTATAGTCCGCTATAATATTTTCTACATTTTCAACATTAGCCAGCGATTCCCTGATAATTGAAACATCCAGCCCGTCAAGCCTCGACACATTCGCCAATGAAGGTTCGATGACAAAAACTCCATATTTATTATTGTCATTGAATCTCATGACCAAGCTTGAACCGATAAATCCAGCTCCTCCGATAAAGAGAATGTTTATTTTATTTGTCATAATTTTGTATGGTTGATTATTATACTTCACCTATTTTCAAGAGTATGTTCCTGTCTATAAGGTATTATCTTTGCTGTCTTCTCGCAAATTCCCATGAGTATTTACCGACAATAAAATAACATAAATCAAAAAACTTTGATTATAAATTTGCAAAAGCCTCGTCAAGATAAGAGTTCGTTAACAATTTCAAAACAGAAAGCTTATCATCAACACGTTTATAATCAACTTCCGATGTTAATTGCAAGTATAATTTATCTGCAGAAACGAACCTTCTATCTTCCAAACCGAGATTAAAGCACAAAGTGTCTATACGTGAATTTTTAGAGTGTTTACTATAATCGTCATATCGGTTAAAAACAACAAAAGGCTTATGATGGATAATGGAAAACACTGAACCATGAAAGGAATCAGTGCAAACATATTTTGCTTCCCTTAACAAATTTAAAAATCGTGCTGGGTCTACGTCATAAGGGGCAAAGTCACCAAAATTTTCATCGTTTTCAACGTATTGGTCAAGATGACGCAACGTTACAATCTTGCATCCTAATTTTTCTGCGACAGACTTAACCGCTTTGCGATGGGTTGGATTTGCACCAAGAAAATATGCAAAAATATATGGTTCATTATATTCTTTATTCTTTGGTATTAATTCCGCCCATTCATTCTTGTCAAAAATAAACACCGGGTCTAAAATAGTCGGAACGTCCCTGCCTGTCAGTTCTTTAACAATTTCACTACCACGGTTTTCCCTCATGCTGATAAATTCGATGCGGTTGAGAAATTCCCGTGTCCGTGACACTTGATACCAAGGTATATTTTTCACGCCAAATGATGACGCAATTGAAATTTTGCGAATATGGTCAGGAACAAACATCAAATTATAAAAATTGGTAGGTAAACCAGCAGGCGACCACAGTTGGTCACTACCTGTCACTACGGCTGAATATCTGTTTGCACCTTTGCAGAGATTGTCATATCCAACAAAAACAGGTGACAAATTCGTAAATTTTTCTTTCTTGAACTTATTGAACGCTTGCATTCGTTTTAAATCATTGGCTCGGAAATCTGGATGCTTACTTTTCCCTAGTTTCTTCAAGAAGACTTCTTTTTTGTCATTCAAGAGTATTCCGTTAAATAATCTCGGTAGTTGTTTTAACTTGCCCAATAAGGAATAATGCTTTTCATATCGTATCAGCTCATAATCTAATCCTCTGTTTTTTAGCATTGTTATGGTTGCATACGCTTGCAACATTCCTCCATAATTCTCAAAAAAATACTTTATGCAAACTCCTATCATTTTTATTTACTATTTTTATTTATACTACGACTGTAAAAGGAATCAATTATGGGCCAAAGGCATTTATGGTGTCCTGCGAACCGTTGGCAATGGCAAATTAATTCTGAAACATAATCTTTCAGATGGGGTTGTTCCAATGGTTTATCATAAACGGCAGTCTTTTTACCTATCAATCTGTCCATGTTCATTATTGCACGGGCACGACGTTGCTTTGGATAAAGCATCGCCTTTTGCGACTCGTTCAGCATCTTGGTGCCAACATCAGACATCTTTATATATCCATCAGCTTCAGCTTGTTTGAATAAATCTTCAAAATACGGATTTCTTACAATCCAAGAACTTATACCGACCTTATCATCAGAGTATGGCTTAATGTGGATGTCACCAAAGCAGACATCGGCCAGCTCACCGTAATGGTCAATGCAGGTAAGGCATCGCCTTGGCTTAAAGAAACTTCTAAGTGCGCCGTAGTAGCGAATGAAGGAAATTGAAATCAAAGATTTCGATTCCCTACATTCGCTACTCTTATCCGTAGCGAATGAAGGAAATTCCGCCCCTTTGTCTGCCACATCAATCACCATACTGCCCAAACAGCCGTTGTCACGGAATGCAAAATATTTCACCTTTTCTTTGTCTATGCCATACTTCTTTAACAGGAATTCTTGGGCATAAAACGTACGGTTGGAAGAACAATAAATAGAGAAATAACCTACTACTTTTTCGCGGAACTTTCTGTCCATCAATGCTCTTTTCCTAAATCCCTGAATATGGCAAGGTAAACCTACAATAACATACTTGCCTTCAGTATTTTTGATTTCATTACCGACCTTGTTCAATGCTACCGGGCAATATTTTGAACTTCTTGCCTTTAATACCTCCTCTTTGGTTCTCGCTATATAAGACACAGGAGTTATATGGTTATCATCAGAGAATCCAGTAACCACTGCGCCGTCAATGATTTTCTTGTCTAGCAGGTAAATCAGCAATTGGCTCACCATACCGCCTGAAGCAGAATGGTAGCGAATTTCTTTGTCCAAGCTGTAGCCTGTGTGAAGATTTTGGAAAAGTCCAATGTACTTATCAGTCTTAGAGTCTTCATTCAAGAAAAACTTGTTCGCCATTTCTGCCAGATTACAGCCAATGCCCGGACAAACTTTCAGGCATCTGCCACATTTATCCCCGAGGCACGATTCACTGTTCAAGACAGGTCTATTCTCACCATTTCTGCACTCTATTCGTATGGAGTGAGTTGGGCAAACATCTTCACAAATGCCGCAACCTGTGCATAAGTCGTTTTTTATTGTAACTGATATGTTATTTCGCATTTATTCGAGAATAGTATTTTACAAATATTTGCTTTGGCGTTTTTTTTGTGCCTATTGTTTTTATGGTGTTAAAATGAGCTTTATACATGACAGCACTTTTAGAAGAATGTGTTAGTTCGTATTGCAAGAACCAAATGAAACCATAAATGGTATGAAAAAAATATGCCATACATAGATAAATGATTTTTTTTAGTAAACTTTTCTCACAAAAAAATATTAATGACCCTTTTGCAGATGTAGGCATTGTGGCAGCTTGAATTTTCGACCATGTTCCTCCACCTGTATGGACAAGTTTTATATCCGCATTTACATAACATTTAAAACCTTTCTTATTCAACAGTGTTGACAAAGCAATGTCTTCGGGACAAAAAAAATACCTCTCATCAAACCAGCCCACATTTTCAAAGATTTCTCGTCTAATTACAAAAGCCGCTCCTGTTATGTTATATGATTGATAGATTCCCTCTTTATTCGTATACTTAGATTTTTTATCATAAAAAGGACGCAGTTTTATATATTCGAGCAATTGGGTAAATAAGTCGTACCTGGGTTTGCCATTTCTTTGTACAGTGCCATTTTTATTTAATGTAACAGGGCTAAGAATTGCAACTTCTGGTGGAAGTGTATTGAATGTTTTGATTAACAAGTCTATTACTGGGCTATCAAAATAGGTATCATCATTTAAAACAAAACAGAATTTCCCTTTTGCCTGCCTTAACGCCAAATTATTGTTTTCTGAAAATCCACGAATCTCATTGCTCTCTATAAATGTTACCCAAGGAAAATCATGCTTAACTTTTTCAAGATTCTCTTTAGAGAAGAGATAAGCAACTACAAGCGTTTCGTAAGACACCCTGGTGTATTTCCGTATGCTATTTAAACATGGATAAAGGTTTTTCAGATTGTTCATGCAAACAATCACAATGGAAACATCAATCATATTACTCGTTTTCATTTATAACTTTCTTTATTTCTTCCAAGAAGCCACACCCATATTTCAAATCCGGTTCCAGATGACACCCTTCAGCCCACTCATTCCAAGCATTGATAAATATGAAATTTTCTTCCTGTGAAAAAGGCTGAAATGTTTTGTAAACATGAGCAAACCAACGACCAAACAATTCAGGGGTGGCATTTTTGAAGCAACTAAAAGGTTGAGATAATCTACGACTTGCATTATCCCATGAGGGACATACAGATGGGTAGCGCTTGTAATCTGTAAATGGCTTCTTTGCTAATTGAAATTCCACATACTTATCATATGGGAATATTGAGCTAAACTTTGACTTCTTTGCTATTTTTTCCCAAATCTTTGGTAAAAGAGCATATTTTCTATCCCAACCTTCTTTGTTTATCGGTTGAAATTCCACTGCTGCATCGGCTGTTTTAGGCATAAACTCTTTACCCCATTCCTTACCAGCTTCAAATTTGCAGATATAAAGTTGAAAACCATTTTTATTAGCTAATTCCTGCCAAGTTCTTACGGTCGAATCAAAATCAGGGAATAAAGCCGGGCGATATATGCAAAAAACAGGTTTCCCGTCAACACGTATATAACGTGGGTCACGGAAATAAGGAAGAAGATAGTTAAAATGAGCAATATCATCTTCCTTATTATAGTGTTGTTCTATTAGAGTTTCATTATACCCACCAGCCCAATTCCGATGCCAATTTTCATTAGCCCAACATAACATAAAAGGTAAATCTTCATCACGGTCTGCCAATTTTGCTTCAACTGGTTTTTCCATGATAAGATGACCGTTAAACCAATAGTGATAATAACAGAACCCGTAAATCCCGTATTGTTTGGCTAATGTTTCTTGTGCGATTCTACTTTCTCTTAATCTTAAATCATAAAATCCTAAATCTGCAGGGATGTGAGGTTGATAATGTCCTCGAAATCGAGGTTTTGCACGAGCTACATTTCTCCATTCCGTAAACCCCTTTCCCCACCATTCATCATTTTCCGGGAATGGATAGAATTGAGGAAGATGAATTGCTATAACTCGTTTTTTTGTCTTTTCCATAAAATTTATTTTGCTTTATATATTTGTTGCATATAAGTCCACAACAGATCCAAAAAATAGCTGAATGCTGGTCGAAAATGGCCAAACAATTTGCGCCTGTCATTGCTAGTAAATAGAAGAAAATTATGGACAATTCAAAAATATGAGATTGGACATGCCTTAAGCCATTCAACAGGACTGTTCCTATTATTATCCCATAACCAACACATCCAAATATGCCGGTCTCATATAGAATTTTTAAGTATTGTTGATCTGTTATAGCAGGTTTCCCTAAGTTATATGCTGCATGTGAATACCTTCCTATTCCATCTCCAAAGAATGTTATTTCTTTTGAGCGAAAATCACTAAATATATCAGCACGATTATTTAAAAAAGCAGAAGCATTTCCTAACACTTCAAATTTTTCTAATAATCTCGCAAGCATTTCTGAGTCTATAATTGTTAGAAATATTGCAAACATACATATGCCTAATATTATAAAATACATTATAGAAGTTCGCAAGGAGAGATGACCAGATTTTCTCTTCTTAAATATTCCAACCAATATAAATATTATTGTTAAAATGGCTATGATAATTAAAGGAGCTCGTTGCTGTGTAAGGACTGCTATAAATGCAATAAACATAAGGATAATAGCATCTTTTTTCTTCATAAAGCCTTGCGTGAAACAGTTTATCAGCATATAAGAATACATTATGGCACATCCATAACTAACCCAATATGGATATTGCCAAAAGGCTGAAAGTCTAGTCATCTCCAATATTCTATCTTCTGATATACCCGTTTCACTTTGCCACATTTGCAGTTTATAATTCATATACCATTGTGGAGACATCACATATAATACTAAACCCAAACAACAGACAATCAAGAAAGGAGTGATTCCTTTTTGAAATATTTGTAGTTTACTTATTTGGGGATGTTTGCCTACAAAGAAAAATATTGTGCAAAACAATTGTTGTCTACACCCTAAATACCATAAATTATCATCGTAATAAATAAGTTTACTACTAAAAGCAACAATTCCTATAAAGAGGATAATGAATAAATCTAATTTAGTAATTCCCTTGTTTAAATATGAAATAGTAATAACTGATGCTGCAAGCATGATAAGCAAATCAAATTTTGCAATACTCAACATGCCAAACATGACTAAAAGCCCATTAATTGCTAGCAATAAAAAATAGTTATTAATTATTCGGAAACTCCACTTTTTTATGTTTGCAAATAATGCCATATATGCTATACTATTGTTTTAACAATCTCTGAAACCATAAATACTTTTTTGCGATATTGTTCTGTATTTTGTGTTATATACCTTTTTAGGTCAGACATATTTTGCAGCATATTAGTAAACGCATTTATGAGTTGATTTTTCTTGATATTGATACTATTTACAACCGTCTCCTCAGGCATGCCAATATCCTTCGCTATACCTCTTGATTTAATAGAATAACCAATTGCAATAGCTGGCGTACAAGTGGAATATGCGGAAATCATGGCATGAGTTCTTGCTCCAATAAAGCAACAGCATTTTGAAATCACGTATCTGATTTGGCAATAATTCAAATTATCACTATCAAGAATGCTGATTCTGTTGTGTGAATCATATTTCTCTTTTATTAGATTGCTGATAATACGGTCGTCTTGTCCTTTCCACAATACATGCGGAATGAGCAGGATTTGATAATCTGTTGATTGAAGGATGTATCTTATAAGACTATCCACTTCTTTGGCAAAAGCCGAATCCAAATCAAATCCGCCCATTACATAGTTGCTTAAATTGATGCCTATCACTCCTCCTCGTGTGAAACATTCTGGAAGTTCGCAAGGCACAGGTTCCAGGACAAAAGCCGGATCCGGAAATACTGAGACATTGTTTATATTATGGTTTGCCAAGACTCCCTGTGTCAAAGTTTCGCGTGCATAGATGTGTGAGAACTGTTTAAGCGCTTGCAGTTTTCGCGATGTAAGATTTTTTTCACCAATAGAACATCCCCATAAAATGGAACGAATATCACGTTTGTGTAAATAATCTACGGTAAAAATCACTTGATTTTCATCGTAACACATCATGTCTCCACCTGTGGAAATCATGATGTCGTCTTTGTCCATTTGGTTTAAAAATGGAGCATATTCATACCGATAGATGAAAGATTTTCGTTTCCAGTCATCGTGTACCAAGCTTTTATACATCTTATTTTTAATGCGGAATGTCACACTCCTTTGACGCTTGGGCTGTAGGGTTATGTAGTCATCCACTTTTAATCGATGGTCAAGCTCCATATCAGTGCAAAGACCTATCATGTTTTCTTTATTCTCTTTTAGAATTAAAGCCGTGCCCTTGGCGATTGCCTCGCAACCACGATTGCCGCTGTCTAAATGTATTGGAAAATAATATTTCATACAATTATTTTTTTAAAATGGATTTTATGGTACTAATGCCAGATTCACCTAATAAGCTTTTTGCGGCTCTTTTCATATTCCCTTTTAAACTTGTGTCTATCTCAATGTTATACATTTGTTTCAAGGCCTCATTCTCATCCTCCACTTTAGTAAACACCTCAAATACCATAGGCTTCCCCGTCATTTCCGTTGTAACGAAACGAGAATAAACCTGCTCAAATTCTTCCTTATTCGATGCCGATAAATATTCATACCCTAAATCTTCCGCATAATGACGAACCAATGTAGGCGACTGATGGCCAAAATGCCCACCGGCAGACAAATATTTTTCAATGTCGTTAATATAGGTTGAATTCATTTGTTTGAACAAATGGAATTCAGCTCCTAGCGAATTGTTAATCAATAAAATCCTTAGATTATTTCTGACATGCCGATTTCCAAGAGAATTCAAGTCATAGAAGAAAGATAGATCACCGACTACACCGAAATAAAGCTTGTCAGGATGAAGCAATGAAGCACCGATAAGTGAAGAAAGGTTTCCATCAATGCCGAAACCTCCTTCATTGCAGAAGGTATCTATGCTTTTGTCTATGTTGAAATACCCCCAGGAACGCAACGGGCTGAGTATGCCCAGATGCAATACGCTGTTTTGTGGAAATTGGTCATGCAGACGGTTTGCCACCCACAGGTGGGAGAAGGGCAATTCTGGGATGGCATGCCATAACCTTTGCTGATTTTTCAAACAGCTCTCCAAATATGAATCATCGCTATTTGATGCCGCATGGTCGGCATAATAACTGAAGAAACTCAGTTCCCGCATTTCAAACACGTTCGTCAGCTTTCTATAACGGTCTACAATCTGCCCGTCTTCCGCCACACGCCACACATCTTTCGGCTTTGAAATAATGCCAGAAAAATCACTCATGTTGCCGATATGGATTAACAAATCCGGCTGGCGGTTGCTGTCTTCAATCTTTTGTTGGGCGACCAAATTATAAGCCACCTTGTATTTCCCTTCATAGTTAGCTGACGGATCTGTAAAGACCACAGCGTTCGCAGCACGACAGAACCGTTCGATGGCTTTTGCCTCTTCTTCTGTCCATCGGATATGCGAGCCACAGAAAACAGCAATCTTCCCTTGGGGCAAGATTGGCATTGCATCTTCTACGGTAAAGCGTCTGATTACTCTTTGTTTAGGCAATTCTTTCACAGAGAAGTCACGCGAATAGGTTGTGGTCAGATTAACGTGTACCGGTCCGCCTCCACGGTGTTTTAATGCGAGAATTGCCTTGTTGGCTTTGACGTTACAATCCCACGCATCATTTTCATCTTTTACTGTTTGCAGGTGTACACTGCAAACGACCGTATCATTAGGCTGGCAGGAACGGTCTATCACTTGCGTTACAAGATGTCCTATCTTGCTTTCGTCCTGTGTGGATGTTACAGCCAAGACTGGCAGTTTCCGGTAATAAGCTTCCGTCAAAGCGGGAAAATAGTTTCGTGAAGCGGTTGCTCCCGTACAGCTAAGCACAACAGGCTCTCCGCTTTCAGCAGCCATGCCACATGCCATATAAGCGGCAGAACGCTCGTCCACGCAACTGTACATCTCAAACCACGGATCCTGTTGAAGGCTTCCAACAAAAGTGACGTTCGTTGAGCCGGGAGAGGCAATCACCCGTTTGATTCCGTGTTCCTTTAATAGCGCAATCAGGATTTGCACGTTGCGCTCATTGGTGTAGTATTGTTCCATTGTCGATTTTCTATTTTAAAAGTTGTAATTGACATCATCGAAAGTTATCAGGCCGGCACCACCTGTCATGCAGACAATATCTCCCACTATCGTCCTTCCCATATCACTGACCAACAACACGGCCATGTTCGCTATCTCTTCGGGAAGTGCAAAACGACCTAACGGATTACGTTCAAAGGTCAAGTCATCTTTCTTGTCTTTCAAAAGCATTGGGGTAGCCGTAGGACCGGGAGCAACTCCGTTCACAACAATCCCATAAGGACTGAATGATTTAGCCAGCCCTAAGGTCAGTCCTCTTAATCCCCATTTCGACATGGTATAAGCTGAGGAGGCCGGACGGAAAGAAGACGAAGAGGCTATGTTCAAAATGTTTCCGGCTATGTTTTGCAGTTTCATGTATCTGCCGATTGCCTGTGAAAGGAAAAATGTGCCTTTTAAGTTGGTATCCATGATCTGATCATATTGCTCTTCATTTACGTTGGATATGTCGCCACCCAGCACACCCGCATTATTGACCAATATGTCTATTTTCAAATTCCACTGTGACGATATCTTCTGTAAGGCTGGTTCGAAACTTTCTACACAAGTGTTATCGAGCACATAGCCATGCACTTTCTTGGGACTTTCCGTAGACGAACGGAGCGTATCGCAAGCTTGCTTAATCCGGCTATCATTACGCCCTGTAATGATTACCGTCGCTCCGCTATTTAAAAATGCTTTAGCTATGTGAAAACCTATGCCGCTTGTTCCACCCGTTATCAGTGCGACACGACCTTTTAAGAGTTCATTGGGTGACAATGTCACGACATTTGCTGTAGTGTGGATTACAGGTATCCCTTTAAAAATAAACCTTATTCCACGTTTTAAATATGTTTTTACAGACATAAAATTGACTGAATTAGTTATTAAAGATCTTTTTTCGGATAGAAAGCAATTTGTTATGCACCAAGCATCTTTCTGACTTTTCCAAGCCAAGGAAATAAATGCTACCCGCTAAAACTGAAATGGATATTATTCCTGTTAAGAGAAGTCTTATAATGGACTCATCCATCATATAAAATGGCAATGAAGCAATCATAAATGTACTGAAGGTCACCGGTAATATCCTAAGCAATGTCTCTTTATAAAACATCGCCAAAGGAAAATCAATCAATCCTTTTATGATGTACAACTTTACAAAAATCAAGATTGCGTAAATGACGATGAACACGATGTATGAAGTATAAGCAGGAAACCCCATTTTGAATAATGCATATGAAATGAAGAACACCAAGGAGCCGATGGTCCCGACCCACAAATAATACTTCTTCACTTTTCCCGTAGCCCAACAAGCGTTTGCCGTGGAATTTCCCAATATGTCACAAAGTGTCCCAATCATGGTCAGCCTGAGAAAAGTTGCTGTATGTTGAGGCACATTATCCAGCCACAATTTCAGGATGATATCCGCTTCGAACATAAACGGGACGGCAAAAACCAACATAAGGAAATATGAATACTTCGCACCACGGCATACCAAGGTGTACATATATTCCATATTCCCAGCCGCATACGATTTGGTGATTTGCGGGTTTAATGCCGTAGTAAAATTAGTAACAAACTGCCTTACGACACCTTCCACTTGTGTCGCAATGCCGCGTGCGGCATTTACGGTTACTCCAAAGAAAATATTCATAGCCATATTTACCCCTTGCGTATTAAATAGATAGGCACCGCTTCCCATCAGATTCCAACCTGCGAAACCGGTAATCTCTTTCATCATCGATTTGTCTATAACCGGCTGATAACGGCATTCTGCGAAATGCTTCCGGCAATAAATGCCATAAACCAGTCGGATGATTAACCCGACTACGGCAAATAAGACTGAATAGGTAATGAGTTTGTCTATGGGGGAAATATACAGGACATATACTATCGCAAGTTTCAATGTCACTTCCAATATGCTGATGTAGGCAAAGGCGTTCATCCTTTCATGGGCAATGATAGCCGCATTATAAGGTACGCTGATCAAGTTTAGGATAAATGCTATGATAGCGCATTGAAAGGTCCAGTTGGCGGCATACAGCCTATCTGCAGGAATATTCAGTTTGTTGTTGACAAACCATATCCCTATAGCTTCCGCTAAAATCAAGATGACTATTGACAATAATAGTTGGACATTGACGCTGGTAGAGAATATACGCTGCAATCGCACGCTTTCCCCTTTACCAAGTTCGTATGTTAGAAAACGGCTGATTGCCGCCCCTAATGAACTTGTAAAGAAAGAGAACATAAGGACGAATCCGGCTACCACATTATATACACCATAGTCTTCAACACCTAATGTCGCCAATATCACACGGCTCGTAAAAAGGCCGATGGCCATGGTGAATATCAGCCGGATGTAAAGCAGAAGGGTGTTCTTGGCAATGCGCTTGCTATTTTCTTTGTTGGATTGATTCATCGTATTGTAAGTGTCCAATTCAGACATCATCCTGTTTGGCAGGAAAACATCTAAAATAAGACCAAAATGTTTCTACTATTTGTTTGCAATTATGCCAGCCGATGCTTAAACCACAAGTATTTATTTTTTCTCAATACCACAACCTTCATTCATATTATGCGGCATGCCCGTCAGCATAGACATGAAATTCTCCAAAGTCTGTCGACGGTAAAACTTGACAAAAGCCAAGAAAGAGACATCACTTAGGAGCAATAATAAAAGCAGGACTTTTATGAGTGGCCATGACACATCGTTACAAGCATAGTTGCAAATTGTGACAATGCCAAAAATGGCACAAACATCAAACAATAGACAAAAGATAAACGACAGACACCTGAGGAATCCGTATAATGCAATGTAATTGTCCACCTTATACTGGCATGCCGGAACATTCAAATACACGTAATGCATGATGATGCGATGATAATCGCATTCTTGATTCACTTTCGGCAGCTCCAAACCTATCCTTTTCGCCAATTCTTGCTGCCTCGTTTTAATTCCGTTTATTAAGTAATCGTCCAAAGGACGTATGATGAACTGGTTGATGTTGAATAAATATCCGAATGTCAGAATCATAAACGAGACAGGGAATAAGAGTATCAACAATGCAATCCATTCCATGAGGATTGACACTTTTTTTATAATTCTCCATACCATGGATGACGACTCGACTTTGATTTTGAAATAGCTTTTCCATAAATCGCCATATATTGGGCGTTTCTTCTGCAAGAGATATTTGGAAGGGTATCCGAAGAACTTGTTTGAAAGGATTTCTATCGTTAACGATGAAGCGTAAGAAATTATATGCCCTATCGTGTAGGCGGCTATGACAATCAAAAGTGATTTCTCAAAATTAAAATTATCCTCAATTTTATTTATTGTTCCGATAAACACATCCGCTTTCGTTGCCTGATAAAAATCCCATTGGCACAAATGTAGGTAATATAGAGTATACAAAACTATCAAGCCAGGGAAAAGATAGCCCATAAAATCGTATAAGGAAAACGGATTCTTTTTCATAGCTTCATCCTGCTGAGTTTACTGATCCATCGTCCATATGACCTTGCATATTTTCTGTTTTTTGCGCAGCATATCCATATACAGGGGTTTCGGGTAATTGGACCAATAATCTTTGATATGCGCCACGTTGCTCTGCCTTAATGTTCTTGTCAACGAAATAATGCGCCATGACGATATGGATATTACGTTGGGTTTCCTTTTTAAATTCGTTTATCAATTCCTTTCTCGACCCTATAACCTTGTCATCATAAATAAAGAACCAATCAGGTCGGATGCGATTAGTTACGAAAATGATATCCTTACCTTTTTCTATTGCACATTTCTGGATTTCATTCCATATAATATAATCATGATATTTCACCCTGTCATTTTTGCACGCATGATCACATAAATAACCGGGAGGAGTCTCTTGTACGTATCTTTCTGATGCTTCTCCGAATAATTGCGTCAGTTTTGTTTTTTCATATTCGTCTCCAATATTATCTTTAGAGTACAGTGTATTGATGAAAGATGTAATGCTGTCAGCTTGATTTTGCAGTGCGTTCGCCAAATTCTTCGATTCACGATTCAATGCCTTCTTCAAATCTTTTATCAGTCCATTAGTTCTAGTCATTAGCCGATCCTTGACATAAGGATGCGTATATTCATTATCCAAGTTTTGTTTGAATTGCGTTAAATAAAACAATGTTGATTTCACTTTGTCTATTTGTTCCATAAGGACACTATGCATTAATTGATGATACAACCATGCCGCATCGTATGGCAACCACAATTTGGTCTTTATACTGTTTTGTTGAAGCAATTCGATGAACTTTTTACCCTCGCTGATTCGGAACAAATCCAGTAATAAATAGGCATCCACCACAATCAAAGCGCTTTGTTGGAAGGTCTGCAAGTCTTCCTGACCTACATAAAAACCTGGGAAATACTCATCCATTATTTAATCAGATTTTCTTTTAACCATTGGTTACTTGCCATGACTTGCGTCCATGCCGCTATTTGTCCGCTCTTTATAACAATAAGCCTGTCCGACATATCTATATAAAGCCGTAAATAATTACGTATTTCTGTTGCGGATTTGTCACTGACTACAGCCCACGTGGATTCAGTTAACTTCCCCCATGAGGGAAAAGTTGTTAATGCGTTGCATAATGAATTGTAATCACGTCCTGGTCGACATAAGTCATAACATATAATATAGCAATGATATTCGTTCATAATAGATATTATGATGTTGAATCGTAAGTAAAGGTTCAAATAAAACTTTATTTTGATTAGTTATTCAGCAAAAATGAATGACAATTAAGCAAAGCCCCCCTCCCGCACATCAGCGCAAACGGCACACCGTAATCCTCGTATGCTTCGGTATGCTTCAACTTTTCCAATCTATCCTTCAACCGCTGCAATTCCCCATCAGGGAAATTCCCTCTCTTGATGACATCAATAACAGCCTTCATCATGTCTTGGCAGACATAATCGGGTGAATACATATCATCAAAGTAATCGTAATGCTCGTTTTCCGCAAAGTGATAGGTGAGGCTTTCAAGCACTTCGAGCAGAACAGTAACAGCATCGGCAAAGTTGCTTTGGTTTATCGATTCTTTAATCGATTTCCGATAAGGCAAAAGTAAGTGGGCGATGGTGTCGCAATCTTCGTCTATGTTGCGCTTGCTGAACACCGCTTCGATTTCCGCTTTCAACGGAGTCTGTTCGATGTCGGTATGCGGCTTGTTCGCCATACACTGACGGATATATCTCATTTTTTCAGATGGCATATTGTCTAATATTTAATTGATTTCAGTAAAGCAAAGATGCTTGTCTAAATATTCAAGGATACTTAATGAATTATCATTGAATACTATATGTAGAAATGACGGCAGTCGTCACGGTTTCCACCGGTAAACGTTGCTAAAACGGCTTGAGCCGTGAAAGCTGTCGTCATTATATCATACTTTCTAATATATCTTCTCCTGTTTCACCAACTGGTTCAGTTGTGGCATCATCCGTTCAATCACGTGGCTGTACACCTTGTTGTTGCGGTCAAAGTCCATGTCGTCAAGGATGTCATCTACGGTGTCGTCCTCCATGTCGCCGCCATATCCTGCGGCAACCATTCCGATTGCCTGCAGTTCCCTGACTTTGGATGCAATGGCTGCATTGCGTGCCGCCGCTGCCAGTTCGTAGGGCAACATATCGTACAGGAGGTTGCAATAACGCAGCAGTTCGGGGAACCCGTCTGATTCGGTCAGGTATGCCGTCAGCATCTCTTCCTCCAACTTGCGCAACAGGTAAAGACCTTTCAAACTTGGCAATTTGACCGCTAAAGGCTTGCTCATCATCAGGAACAAGGCGTGCGAAACGATGATATGGCCTTCGTCAGGATGCAAGGCAAACATCCGTTCTTCCGGCTTGCAGGTTTTCTGCAAATCGGCTTCCATCCGGTCGGAACATCTCCTTGCGCATCTCTTTTTGTGAATCTTCTTTCATTTTGAAAAGAGTCGTGTTTCAATCCCTGATGAGCCGAATGGAATAACAGACGACAGGGGGAGGCTGAATGAGGCATCGGAACGCTTGTCTTCCGATGTTCTATCCGCATCCGAGGCTTCAACATGAGGATGCTCAAGTCTCATCTCTATCAGGATGGATTCAAAAGAATCTTCAAGGCCATGCTCTTTCAAGAAGCGGGTCATATACATAGCCAAGGCTGCTTCAGCATTTTCCGCTGCGTTTAAGGAACTGCCGATGAGTTCTTCCCAAGGAAGACCGGTAAATTTTTGAGCTACTGAGGGCAAATCATTTTCCATAAATGTCTGATGATGTAAAATGCGGTCGAATTCATCCGTAACGGATTGTACCGTCTGCCGGCTTTCCGTAGACAATGATACGATAGCCGGGCATCCGGGACAGGTGAATCGTTCGCCAAGCAGCAGTCCGCTGAGGGTGAAAGGAATCTGCGACCTGCATACAGGGCATGTCAGAGTTTGTGGAATGTCCTTTAGCATAGAGACTGTAATCTTCTTATTTCAACCGGGTAGGAAGTGTAATATGGTTACAACAGGTCGCTTATGCTTGCGCTCTTGGTCATGCTTTCCCACGAATGCCTTGCAACGGTGAGGTTCAGCGGATAACCGAGTCCTATCTTTTCGCCCAATTTCTTCAGGTTGTAATTGATGCGGTGCAGAATACCGTCATACTGTATCCATTGCTCGTGTGGGGATTTTGCCGTGATGACGGGGAAGAGGAGGGGCGAGCCTTTCCGCTTGTAGCGGTCGGCAATCTCCTGCATCGCCAGCTCCCAGGGAAGGGAGATTTCCTTGCCGGTGACGTGCTGGCGGTAAGTGAGCTGTCCGTTCTTGATATTCTTGCTTGTCAGGCGGAAGATGTCGTCGCTCCTCATGCCCTTGGTATAAACCGTGAACAGGAAGATGTCGCGGGCGAAGACGGTCATCTCTGATTCACCGCTCAGGTCAAGGTCGCGCAGACGTTTCACTTCATCGAGCGTCAGGCCGTACCTGTATTTCTTGACGCGGTAGCTTACGTCCAGGCCCTCGAAAGGGTTGCAGTCAGCAGCAAGTCCGTCATTTACGGCAAGTTTATAGACACGCTTCAAATTCCGGATATAGAGGGAAATGGTGTTGCGTCCTAACTCTTGGTTCTTCAGCCAGGTGTGGTAGTTGCGCATCAGCAGGGCATCGAAGTCCTTGAAAGGCACTTCGTTCTTGCCTAAATAGTTGAGGAACTTCCTGAGATACTTTTTCAGTTTTATTGCCGCATCATAACGCCCCTCGTCCCGCAGCTTCTCAACGCGAGAATTGGTATAGGCGACAAAACCAAAACCAGTTACATTTTGGCTGTCAACGTGAACAGCTACCGTCTGTACATTCTTCTGTCTGTTGTTATCCATTTTTTATATTTTGTCTGTCTGTCAACTGCCAAAATAGATTACCCTGCCGTTCGGCCGACCTCCGAGAAAATCAAAAATGTTCGGCTCGTCGAAATGGATGCCCATATCGGCGTAATAGGCTTCCTCCGGATCTTCCGGAACGGTGTAAAGGTCATCATATAAGCACATCCGCTTGCCGAACGTGGTGGTGAAGGATGTGAACTTCGCCGCATCCTGTTCTTTCTGCACGATGTCGTTCCAGTTGGTTTCGCCGTTCCATGTAGGCAGGGCTTCTTTATCAAGCCGGACTGCTGAACCGCTTATGTATGTTTTATTATTGTAAGTGACGAGTTGGACGGCAATATGACAGCCTTGTGCATTCTCACGCATCGGCTGCGGAAAAATCACGTCACTGAACATACGTCCGTCCCTGTGGAGCAAGGTAAACGTGCGTTCGTCTTTCATTTCAATGACCGTATAAGTATCCAGTCGTTCGGAACGGATAGCATCGAGTATTTCTGCCGCTTCCTTCAGCAAAGTCTTTTCCTTTCCCTCTACAAAAGATGCTTCATAGCGGAACTGTTTGGCTATGGTATTTGCCAAAGAGTCGCCTCGCTTGTCATGCCAGTTGAAAGCAAGATCTGCCCACAGCATATTCTTGGCAGTTTGTTTATTTCCAACGAGCTGCATGAACATCGCCTTGCGGCAACGCAGGTCGGGAAAGACCTGCTGCAGGATTTTGTCCTCGCGCACAAACCATGCCAGCATTTCACTCAAACGGGAGAAATCACCTGACAGCACGCTTTCGACCATCCATTGCCGAAGGGCGCTATATTTTGCGTCCGCCACGGCTCTGCCCACGAGGTTGTGGACTTCAGAATCTGCATTGGCACTCATGTCAAATCCGTCGCACCAGCGGCTGTCCACATCGCCTACGCAGCGGTACCTGTATTCATAAACGCCGTCAATCCCGACGGCAACGGTATTCTCTATATAGAGCAGAAAGTGAAGTATTTTATGATTGTCGAAACACTTCGCTTCCTGTCCGATAAGATGATACAGTCTGACGTACAGCTGATAAAAGAAAGCCACGTCACCATCCACGTTCATGGTGGGGTGATGGAGCTGCTTCCAACGGGAGGAGAATTGGATAAATGTAAGCATTTTATTTTAGGTAACAAGTTGACTAGTTGACTAGTTAACAAGGTTTTAGATGCCATTAGTGAAACTATTCAGAACCTTGTTGCCTTGTCAACTGATACCTTGTCAACTTCAATTGTGCAGCCATACCGTCCGCAGGTACCTGCGCCATACGGCAAGGTGGTTGGTGGTGTTGATTTCCTTGCAGATGCGGACGCAGGTCTGTATCAGCTTGTCCTTTGCCGCATCCTTTGCCTGTGCTGAAGACCGGATGGTAAAGACATTCAACGTATCTTCACCGACCTTAAAGTCCTGCACGGCTTTTACGGCAGAATCCGCATCCGTCAATACCTTATATAATGTAGGCGCATAGTTGCGGAAAGACTCAATGAGCTTTTCCGTTTCCTTAAGTGTAATCTCGTTACGGACTTTCTGCACCTTACCGGAGACCAACTTCTCGTTGGCTTTTCCTGCCGTCAGGAAATATTCGCGAAGAAAATCGTCCCAGTTGGCGAAGAAAACGAGGTCGTCCTTTTCCTTCCTCATGCCGATGTGGGCATAATAGGCAGTGGTGACTTTCCCGTCCTCCTGCCTGCTGGGGTAATAGACCTCTTCGGTGATGTCCACCCTGCGGATGATTTCCGTGTAATCCTTATGTTGCAACTCCACTTCACCCTTGTCTTTTTCTATGACTATTCCCGATGTCGGCGTAAGGAGCGGGCGGAAAATGAGGCTTGGCCAGTTTTCCTTCACATATCCGGGCGTGTCATGCTCATAGCGGGCAAGGTTTATCAGAAGTTCTGCCTCTTTGGTAGTCAGTTTGGCAAGACGGTCTGCCAATGCCTTTTCCCCTTGCTTCTGGAAATACTTGCAAAGAGCCTCCAACGACAGGTCGGCGGCAAGACGCTCCATCAGTTCATAAAACAGGGACTGTGTGCGTTCTCCGTAACCGCAGCCTTGCAGGATGCCGGTAAGCAGGTCAACGGCGCGTCCTTTCTCCGTGCCTATGGACAAACGGTCGCCCTCGGCATTGTGGAGTCGGACAACGTGGAGGTCGGATACATTGGGGTAAGTGACGGTCAGCCAGCTGCCCGGTATCAAGCCCTGAACGCGGAATACCAGTCCTTTTTTCTTGTGGAAGCGGCAAATGTAGCCTTCACATCCGGCAAGCGGGCCGTCAACCACACGCACGATTTCGTTCGGCTCGTCCGTTTTCGCGTTAACCGCATAGTCGGTGTAAGGCCGTTCCAACACAATCACCTTGTCGGCATAGTTCTCGTTGTAGTCACGGAATGCACGCATCTGCGATTCGGGGATGGTGCAGACCGTGGCTTTCTCGTCCGGTGTGCACTTCCGGTTGTACCAAATATAAGCGTCGGAATTGTTGTCACGGAGAAACTCTACCAATGCATCTTGGGTGGCAAGCACGAACACGTATCCGTTGAAAAAGGGCTGTTGCTGTTCATTGTCACCACGGCGCACATAGACCTTGGTATGCGTAGGGCAATAGACCTCCAGTATGTTCCGTATCTTGCCCTTTTCGCGCTCGATGAGCGAGCACAACTCCGGTTCATGTCCCGGTTTGGTGCAGACAAGAAACCAATGGTAATCTACACTGTTGAGTTTGTCAGGCACTGTGAGATAAATTAAGAATGATGAATGAAGAATAATGAAACAACGTTCGGCGTAAGCCAATGAAGATTGAAGAATGATGACTGTTTCGCTGTTATAACGAGCAAAAGATGTTTTGAGCTAAGTTATGAAGCATCGTTATGTTGTCATGCCGCATGGTAAACTCTTAATTCTTCACTCTTCATTCTTCATTCACGAAAAAGCGTTCTTTACGCTACCCCCATGGCAATCGCATGACGGCTAACTGATACCTCTCCGAATTTGAATCACCACGCTTTTCAAACATTTTCAAGACGTTTTTCAGGCGTTGTTTACAGCATTCTTTAGGTTTAGCGGCAGCATTCTGGAGTAAAAACTCAGCAACAATGGCCTGCCGTTGTTATGTGACGAGAAGAGCAAAGCGCAATGCGCTTTAACATTTTTACCTCCATATCACAAGTATTTAGTTTTCAATCAATTAAGTCTCTTCTATACCCACCGCTTTACTATTGCTGTATAATATGAAACAGCGGATTTTTGCAACTGACTGATTATCAATGTGTATTTTTGTATGGAATCCCATTTTAGTCGAACAAATGCAGCTTTTGTTCGACTAAAATTCCGAATCTTTAAAATTTTCTGCCTATAAATGGCTCTGTATTAAATCTTTTTATTATCTTTGCAACGTGTCCGCCGTTTCATATTATACAGGTGTGAAATTTGTCGAACATTTCCGGTTATTATTCACGAAAAATTTTTCCTATCATTTTTCGGTTGGCTTTCACCACGCCCTCCATGTCGATGGAGGAAAGATAGATTTGTGTGGTCTTCAGACTTTCATGCCCCAAGCCTTTGCTGATGACGGACAGGCTGGTGCCCATGTCCCGCAGGATGCTGGCCCAGGTATGCCTCCCCGTATATGTCGTCAGGGATGCCTGTAACCCGACCATCGTGCCGATTTTCTTGAGGTAATAGTTCACCTTATGTTCCATCCGCTCGTATTGCCGCCGTTCCGTACCGTCCGTTTTAGTGATAATGGGTAAGAGATACGGACTGCCTTTCGTCAGGTGGA
>ERZ779874.51-NODE-51-length-128669-cov-14.038962_pt1 | contig 128669 bp, 98 predicted proteins | sample MGYA00511031_ERZ779874 | MGnify/ENA primary metagenome ERZ779874 (study PRJEB29588, sample SAMEA2156850) | human gut metagenome | biome: human gut; feature: human-associated habitat; material: faeces | place: Denmark | collected 2008/2010 ...
AGGATGTCCTTGTTGTTTTTGTCGGCGAACACCGCCTTGAATCCGACGTCGCTCCTCAGGTTCACGAACGGAGCGAGTTCCTGTTTCTTTTCATTGAAATACATATGGTTCAAAATTTAGATAAATATTTGAACCGCAATAATATGCACAAAAAACGTAAAAAACGAAAAGAAACCTATAAGAAATATAAAAAACAGAAATTTATTCGTTAATACCACTAAAGAAACCACTTCGCCACGGCTGGCAAATAACATTTCACATAAACCAAGGATTCTGAGTTGTTTTGTATGATTGCCCGACTTCCATGATTCAATTGGTCACTTCGATATGCTCAGTGACCGGAATCGGCCGACAGCCTGTTTGCGGCACCATCGTCCCGTCGCCTGTTTGTAGAGCCATCGTCCCGTCGCCGATTCGCAGAACAATTGGCCGGTTGTTGATCTTGCTGGATCATAGGCCGGTAGCTGGCTTACCGAACCATAGGTCCGTAGCTGACTTGCTGAACCATAGGTCGCTGAACTTCTCGAAGTGCCGAAGCAACTGGGCTACTTCTTGCTTATAGTCGTCAGGCAGTAAGGCCCGGAGTAAAGGACGGTGCCATTGCTGAAGAGTTTCTGTAATTCAGGGATTGTTTCCAGTCTTGACGTGCGTGTGATGATTGTCAGAGGCTTGTCGGAGGCGGAGACCGCTTCCTCAAGGCGTTCCGGCTTCTTGCCGTAGTCGGTGATCTGACGGCCGATGTAGGCATCGATGTTCTCTGGTCTGTGCAGGAAGACCGTGGCGACATCGGTGCCTTCGGGAACCTTCGAGCAGATGGAGCCGTAGCCGATGTACGGATTGATGTCCTTGACGACCGCCGAAGCGGAGAACACCGCGAGGAAAAGACCTGCACCCAAAAGGAGTGCGGGAATATTCCAGACTTTCCGTTTGAGCAGGAACCATATTCCCAGAATATTCGCCAAAGTCAGAAGAATTATGCCGTTGATTATCGGGGCTTCGCGGACGAAGGAATATTCAGTCAAAAGGTCATTGAGAGCCGGGATTTTGACAGCCCCGAAAAGAACCGGCAATGCGGCCAAACCAATGACTGTGAATATGATCGAGAATATTCCTACACCCCATCGCATCCATCCTCTCTTTCCGATGCGGTCAAGCACGATAGGAAACAGATAGACGCAGAACGGGAGGACGGGCACGAGGTAGATCGGCAGCTTGGAACTGAAGGAGGACAGCATCGCGACTGTGGAGATGATCGTGCAGAGGAAAAGAATCTCTAAGTCGGAACGGCCCTGTTCTGGGCAATTCGACGCATCTGATGTGTCAGAAATACCGACTTTTGACTGTGCTTGGCCGGAAGTCTCTTCAACACATGTATTCCGAACCGGCAGCAGCGAGGCGACAAACGTCCCGACCAGCAGCAGGCTGTACGGTGCCAGACACCAGATAATAGCCACGAGATAGAACCAGAACGGCTTGGCGTGGGTGAAGGCGTTGACGGCCCGCCCGACGGTCTGTTTTACCAAAAGGTTGTTGATGTACTCCGATCCGCCCTCGATCCAGACACAGCCGATCCAAAGGGCCGCAAGCCCGGCGATGATGCCCCAGGTCTTGAGACCCAGGTACTTGCGGAATCCTTTCCAATCCCGCTTGACCGCAAGGAACACCGCTATCGCCAGCGGCGGCATCAGTAGGCCTACGGGTCCCTTGGTGAAAAGGGCAAGGAAGATCCATAGCGGTAGCGTCAGCGAGTCCTGGCGCCGGGAGCCTTCGCCGGTATACATCCTGTAGAACGTCCAGAGAGCCAGCACGATGAACATACACATCAGCATATCCATCCTCAGCACGATCATAGTCCCGAGGAACATAACGCAGGTCAGCGTCATTCCGGCCAGAGCCATTCTGTCCATCGCTGACTTGCCTTTCATCACCCACTTGTCCATTATCCCCGTGATGACGAACGCCGGGATCAACGAGAACATCGACAACGCAAGGCAGCTGTGATGCCCGAACAACAGTCTGCACAGCATCACAATCCAGAAATAAAGCGGTGGTTTGTCAGCGTAGGCCAGTCCGTGGTTGTAGAATGCGAATATATGCCCGTCCGCAAGGGCCTCGTTCGCTATGCTGAGATACCTCAACTCGTTGGACGGCGTGAAATCCCTTGTCAGCATCACCGGGAAAAGGCAGACGAAGGTGAAGGCGAAGACCGTCATCATAGGATGGCGGGTGAATATGTTACCCTTTCCGGTCTGTGGAGTGTTGTTTCTCATCTGAATATTCTTTTTTGCCTGATCCCAGGATCAGATTCCTTGCGTAAACGACAAAACCGAACATCTGCCCGAGGATCAGCACAGGATCGAGTCTTATGATTCCGTAGATGATGATCATTCCGGAACCTACGATGCTGATGACCCAGAATCCCTTCGGAAGCACGGATGTATGCCAGTGGTGTGAGAAGGCAAACTGATAGACGAACCGCAGCGTGAACATCAATTGACCGGTAGAGCCGAACACCACAAGCCACACCGGAATGTCGCTGTTGCGGAAGAAGTTCTGTGAATATCCCCGGGCGTCCTTGAACAGAAGCATGGCGGCTACAAACGGAAGAGCTGCCAGCAGAACTCTTGTGAGGATCTTCATACGGTCCCATATCCCGTTGGCATTCAGGTTCCAAAGATAGATGAAGTAGGCGATGAACTGTCCGAGGATGATGGAGAAATCATTCCTCAAGACTCCGTAGATGAACATCAGGCACGCTCCGATCACGCTGAAGATCCAGTAGGACACCGGGGAGACCGATTCATGAGCCCTCTCGGATTTCAGCCATTGGAGCGCTGTCCTCAATCCGAAGAATGTCTGGGCGGTGAAACCCAGGGTGAAGGTAAGCCAGACGGGGATGTTGTCAAACATATTCCAGAAGATTAATTCCGCTCCTCATCGACATTGCCCTTGCCAACGGAGTAGTTGATGTATCGTGGCTTCATCCAGCGGTAGGCGAAGCAGTCCGCGAAAGGTCCCCAGAGCCTGTTCCAGAGATGGAACTTAGATGTGCCTGCCGTGCGTGGGAAATGCCTTACCGGAACCTGTCCGAAACTGCCGCCATCCTGGAGCAGGATAAGCGCCGGCAGGAATCTGTGCATTCCCTTGAACATCGGGATTTTCTTGGCCGCGTCCGTGCGGATGATCTTGAGGGGGCAACCGGTGTCCTTCGCCCCGTCGTGAGTCATCATATTCCTGAATCCGTTGGCGATTTTGGACTGGATCCGCTTGAAGGCGGTGTCCTTGCGGTTCGCCCTGTAGCCTGTCATCAAGGTGTGATCCTTCATTCCGTCCAGCAGCAGGTTGAAATCCTCCGGAGTGGTCTGAAGGTCAGCGTCCATATAGCCGACATATTCAGAGAAGGCATAGTCGAATCCGGCTTTTATCGCGGCGCTGAGTCCGGCGTTTCTGGAGAAACTGATGTAGAAGATGTCTTTGTTGCGGGAGCAGACCTCCTGGATCAGTTTGAGGCTACCATCTTTAGAACCATCGTCCACGAACAGCGCGCAGGTCTTGACCTTGCTGACAGGAATGAACTCGGTCAGAGCCTTTTCCAGATTGTGGATATTGTCCTCCTCGTTGAAGACAGGCACCACAATTGTGAGAGCATATTCAGACGTTCTGTTCATATTTGAATATTAACTTGATTTCTTGTAACTGATGATCGCCCAGCTTCCGAACGCGGCCGCGAAGCCGCACAAAGCGAGGAACTGAGGAATCATATCCATAAATTTACTACCTTTCAGGTAAACAAGGCGCATCACCTCGATGAAATATTTAAGAGGATTGACGATTGTTATCGCTTGCGCCCAGTCCGGCATACTGCTGACCGGAGTGAACATTCCTCCCATCAGGAAGAAGATCATAATGAAGAAGAATCCCACGAACATCGCCTGCTGGATGGTCGAGGCGTAGTTCGAGATCACGAGTCCCAACCCGGACACCACAAGAATATATACTCCGGTGAAAAGCATAAGTGTCCAGATGCTGCCGGCCGGGGCTATTCCGTAGATGATTTTGGCGAGCAGCAGACTTAAACCCATTATCACGATGCCGATGATCCAGAGCGGGATTAGCTTTGCCAGAATGAATTGGAACTTGCCTACCGGGGTGACGTTGATCTGCTCGATGGTGCCGCTTTCCTTCTCGCCCACGATGTTGAGGGCCGGGAAGAAGCCGCAGATGATTGTCAGAATCATCACCATCAGCGCCGGCACCATAAACACCTTATAATCAAGCGACGGATTGAACTTGTAGAGCGGGCTCACCGAGAATGAAGGAATATCCTGCCCTGCGGAAGTGACCTTCACCTTCTCTGAATATTCCCGCAGAGCCGTTGATCCTGAGATCATTGACACCATATAGGACGAACCGAGCGTGCCTTTGGTGCCGTTCACGGAGTTCGCGGCGATCTGGACCTGCGTGCCTTGGCCGTTCACAAGATCTTTCTCGAAGTTCTGAGGGACCACGAATATCATGTCCGCCTCGTCGGAATCGACCTTGCGCAACGCGTCAGGGTAGGAGTCCGATGTGCCGGAGATGTTGAAATAGGCCGATCCTCCGATCTCTGCCACAAGCCTTTGCGACAGCGGACTATGGTCGTTGTCAACCACATCCACACGAACGTTCTTGATCTCCAGGTTCGCCGCCCAAGGGAAGACCAGCATCGCCATCAGCGGCAGCGCCACCAGCATCCTCGGGATGATCTTGTTCCGAGCCAGCTGCTTGAACTCTTTTTCTATGAGGAACGATAACATATTCTTAAGTTAATCTTGTCTTGAAATTCTTGACACTCAATGCTATGAGTATGACTGTGATGAGGGACAGCACTCCGATTTCCGGTAGCGTGTAACTGAGCGGCGTGCCTTGGATCATGATCATCTTGATCGACTGGATGTACCAGCGCGCCGGGACGATCGTGGAGATCCATTGCAGGATGCGTGGCATACTCTCAATCGGGAATATCAGTCCGGACAGCAGCATCGTCGGCATCATCAGACCCATTCCGGAGGCTATCATCGCCGCCATCTGGGTCTCGACCATAGTCGAGATCAGAAGCCCCAGGCACAGTGTGCAGATCAAGAACAGGATCGAGACCAGAGCCAGCGAGAACAGGCTTCCGGCGATCGGTACTCCCATCACGAACACTGCGCAGACAATGATCAGCACCAGATCGAAGATTGACAGCACCAGATACGGAATCGCCTTGGCGATGATGATCATCATCGGGCTTATCGGGGAGGTGAGCAGCACTTCCATCGAGCCGGTTTCCTTTTCCCGGACAATCGCTACGGCTGTCATCATCGCGCAGATCAGCATCAGAATCAAGCCCATAACTCCAGGCACGAAATTATAGGCGCTCTTGCCCTGGGGGTTATAGAGCATTCTGATGACCGGGGTGATCGCCGCTCCTGCCATTCCGCTTTTCTCGGCGATCTCCTGCTGGCAGGTGGCCAGGATGTTGGCGGCGTAGGCCGTGATCATCGAGGCCTGGTTCGGATCCGTCCCGTCGGCGATCAGCTGCACGGACGCGCCCCCATTGAGTATCTCATTCGAGAAATTGTCGCTGAAGACCATCACAAGGCTGGTCTTGCCTTCTCTGAATATGTCGTTGATCCGGTCGATGTCTGTGATCCTTTCACTGACGTTGAAATATTCACTGGCATTCATCCGTTCGATGATGCGTGTCGTGAGTTCGTCATTTACAGGGTCGAACACGGCCACGGAGGCGTTGCGCACCTCGGTGGTGATGGCGAATCCGAACAGCAGAAGCTGCGCGATCGGCATCCCGACTATGATGAGCAGAGTCCACCTGTCTCTAAGGATATGCCGGAACTCCTTCTGTATGAACGCTGATAATGATTTCATCTTACTCTCCGTTTCTTTTGGCTTCTCTTGCAAGACGGCGGAACACCTCGTCCATGCTCTCCGCTCCAACACTCTGCTTCAACGCGGCAGGGGAGTCCAAAGCCTTGATCTGACCGTCCACCATAATCGAGACGCGGTCGCAATATTCAGCCTCATCCATATAATGAGTGGTCACGAATATGGTGATTCCGTCATCGGCCGCCTTGTAGATGAGTTCCCAGAACTGCCTTCTTGCCACCGGATCCACCCCTCCAGTCGGTTCGTCCAGAAAGACGATTCCCGGCCGGTGGAATATCGAGACCGAGAACGACAGTTTCTGTTTCCAACCAAGTGGAAGTTCCTTGACCATCGTGTTCTTCTCGGAACTGAAATTCAGTTCGTTAAGGAGTACATCAGTCTTGGTGGCGATCTCTTTCCGCCTCATTCCGTAGATTCCTCCGAACAGCACCAGATTCTCCTTCACGGTCATATCCTCGTAGAGGGAGAACTTCTGGCTCATATACCCGATGTGCTTCTTGACCATCTCCGGCTGCCGTGCGATGTCGAAGCCAGCCACCGTGCCGGTGCCGGAAGTCGGCTTGCTCAGTCCGCACAACATCCTCATCGCCGTGGTCTTTCCGGCTCCGTTCGCTCCGAGGAATCCGAACACCTCGCCGTGATGCACATCGAAAGAGATGTGGTCCACGGCTGTGAACGTCCCGAAACGCTTTGTCAAGTTCTCTGTATGAATTACTTCAGTCATCATATTCTCATAAAGCAATCTTCCACGGACGGTCGGATCGCATTTATTTCCACATTATTGTGTTTCCTGTCCTGCAGGAACTTCCTGAGGTCGTCCTCGCTGAATCCATCCCCCGTGGAAAGGTGCACGGATTCTCCGAACGAGAAGGCCCTGATCGTTCCTGAATATGCCCGCAGGTCTCCCAGCAGGGCGTGCATCCTGTCAGATCGGACTGAATATAACCTGTCCGGGAACTCCGCTATGATGCCAGCCGGACTGTTGACTGTCAGGAACTTCCCGTTCCTTATGAGGGCTATCCTGTCGCATCTTCCGGCCTCGTCCATATACGGGGTCGAGACCAGAATCGTGATCCCGTCGTTCTTCAGCCTTCCGAGCATATCCCAGAACTCCTTTCTGGAGACAGGATCCACACCGGTCGTCGGCTCGTCCAGAAACAGGACCTTCGGCTTGTGGATCAGTGCGCAGCAAAGGGCCAGCTTCTGCTTCATTCCACCGGACAGCTTTCCGGCCATCCTTGCCTTGAACGGCTCGATCTGCTTGTAGATGTCCTCTATCAGGTGGTAGTTCTCATCTATCGTCGTGCCGAACAGCGTTGCGAAGAACGTCAGGTTCTCTTCAACCGTAAGGTCTTGGTACAGAGAGAACTTTCCTGGCATATAACCGATGATCTTCCTGATCTCGCGGTAATCCTTCACTGTGTCGAGTCCTTCGACCTGAGCCGATCCGCTGTCCGGTACCAGCAGGGAGGTCAGCAGGCGGAACAGCGTGGATTTCCCGGCTCCGTCCGGGCCGATGATCCCGAATGTCTCACCGTGCCGGACATCGAGCGAGACCCCGCCCAATGCCTTGACCTTGCCGTAGGACTTCACAAGCCCTTCGGCCAGTACCGCTGATTCTGTCAATGAACCGTTCATCATCAGAATTTGACTTCTCCGTACATTCCAAGTTTAATCAGGCCGTCATTTTTCACGGCGATCTTCACGGCATAGACAAGATTAGCCCTCTCGTCCCGTGTCTGGATGGTCTTCGGAGTGAATTCCGCCTTGTCAGAGATCCAGATGAGCGTGCCGTCATATTCCTTTCTTCCGGACGTGCCTTGATCAGCATAGACCTTGACCGCCTGTCCAAGTTTGACATTCGTCAGCTGGTCGGCCGTGATGTAGGCGCGGAGTCTGATGCTTTCAAGATCCGCCACCTTGAATAGCGCGCGTCCCTGCACGGCGAGTTCTCCCGCTTCTGAATATTTCGCCAGTACAGTTCCACTTACCGGACTGGTTATGACGCATTTGCGGATTCTGTCCTCAAGCTGCATAACTTGCGCCTCAAGGGCGTCGGCCTGTCCAGAGACATTGCTGTTGGTGTTCTGAAGGCTTTCCTTCTGGGCGGCCAGTTGGCGTTCGAGGATGTCAAGCTGGGCCTGGATGTCCTCAACCTGCTTGCGGTTCGACGCTCCGGCCTGTTCCAGTTTCGTGAACCTGTCCAGTTCCTGTCTCTGTTTGGCGATCTGGCTTTCCAGGGCGGCTATCTGTCTGGAAATGTTCAGTCTGCCGCTCCCGACGGCCCTGCGGCTGGCCTCCAGCTGGATTTTGCTGAGGTAAAGCTGCACGGTGTCGATGCACCCGACAACGGCTCCGGCCTCAAGCCTGTCTCCTTCCTGAAGATCCAGACTCATTATCTTTCCGTTTCCCTCGGCCGAAACCGTCACCTCCGTTGATTCAAAAACTCCTGAGGCGTCGTAAACCTTGTTGCCTTTCCCGCAGGCGGTCATCGCCAGCGCAAGGACCAGCAATGATGAATATGTAAGAGTCTTTTTCATTTATCTATCTGTTTTGTTTTCAGCTGCTGGATCCTGATAGCGTCCGGATCGGCCTGCCCGGCCACCCCGTTCTCGATGTAGGACTCAACCTTTTTATAATTGATCTCCAGATTCGAGAGCGTCAGTTCGTATTGCCGTACCAGCGGGTAGTACTTTTCCGCCGCACCATGGCATTCCTCGATGGTGACTGCCATGCCGCCGGGCTGGCCGTTTTCGATGCCGCCAGCCATGCTGCCGGCCGGATCGGTTGCCCTGCCGCTCATCTGGCCGCTCACCGGCAGGGCGAGGCAGATGAGCGTGGCCGCTGTGATCAGGATTCTGTTCATTCTCATTTTACCATTATCGAATCAAGGATGAACCCCACATTGCTCCGCCTGCGTTCGTCAAGGTATCGGTTGATGTCAGCCTCCGGCATGATCTGACCGAGGACCGGAAGGAAGAGAAACGAGGCGACGTTGATGGAGACGATGTTCACAATCAGATCCATAAGCTTGATTTCCCTGACATTACCTGCCTTCACCTCCTTCTCCAGCATGTCATTGACGCATTGGATGTAGCCCGTGACCTTCGGAAGCACAATCTCCATGATCTTGGTCAGGTTCTCCTTGTTGTGGATCAGCTCGTCGATCATGAACCAGACAAACCTGTCGTTCTTACGCATCAGGTCGAACTGGTTCATTACAAAATGACTTATGACTTCCTTGAAACTGATCTCTTTGTCATGCACTCCCTCGAGAATGCTGACGATCAGTTTTGCCTTCTCGTCGAAGATCATCTGGAAGAGTTTCCCCTTGGATCTGTAGTAGTAGTGCAGCATGGAATGGCTTACTCCGGCCCTTGCCGCGATGGACATCATCTTGGCGTTGCCGTAGCCCTTCTCCATAAACTCCTCTTCCGCCGCCTTGAGGATTTTCGCGGCCGTGTCTAAAGTCTCCTCTGCCATATTCGTTATTTCTTTACGAACTTATGCTTTAGGCTTGCCCCTAATAATCACCACGCTTCACATTGCCTTATTATGGCTTGCAAGCCTAAGGTGCATAGTTCCGTTTCTTTATATTCATATATTCATTTCGCGATTTGTTTTGGACCGCTTCCATTATTTGTCATCTTTTTCGGGAATATATTCCTCCGTGAGCAGAATCTTCACCGCCCCGATGACCACAAAAGTTGCTATTGCAAATCTCATAATTCTTTAATGATTAATATGTTTTATACTCTGTGACAATTTTGCCGATCAAGTATTCATTTAGACATTGATGTTGGACAAATGTGTCCGACAAACGTGTTCGACAAAACTGTTGATGCAAAGATATATAAAAATCAGGATTACTTCAAAAATATTTTTCAAGCAATCCTGTTTTGGGCAATCCTGTTTTTGCGTCAGCTGGCTGTCCGCTTCCTTGAGTACAGATAATACCCCAGGCATACGGCCAAAGTGAACAGGGCAGCGTAGGCCGTGGACATTCCGATGTCAAACAGTTTCGTGGCAGTTTTGGTAATGATGGTTCGGTTTCTCAAGTGTGCAAAAACATTCACGCCCGGAGTGCCAAACCGTCTAAGTTATATGGTTGTCATTTGGTACATGGAAACGTTCTCGGGAGTACGAATTGAGTGTAGTATAGCGATTGGTACATAGAAGCACCCTCTGGAGTACGAACTGAGTGTTGGATAATGATTGGTACATAGAAGCACTCTCTGGAGTACAAACACGAATGGTGTGAATAGAATGTAACTTAAACTGTCAATGACAGTGAGCGGGAATCGGGTAAGATTCCATAAAGTGTTGATTATTAAACGGTGAGGCATCACGTGCTGGCTCTCAATTAGTTGTAAAACGCCGACCTCTCATTTTGACTGCCGGCGTTTCATAATACACTAACGTGGAAATAGTTAGTCAACACAAATATACCTTGCACCTATGTAATGGACCCATGGGATTTTCATGAAAACATATTCTGCGAAAACTTATTGGCAAAGTCACCAGAGGGACAGTTTTGATTTGTTAAACAAGTAATCAAAACATCTTGCTTGGATAGTTTGTCCGGTGAAAGCCTTGCTGGCCGGGCGAAATGTGGAAATCATACGCATTGTCCGGTCAGAGCATAATCCACCGGACAAACAGTGCCAAGTAATCGTTAAAGTAAGCGGCAACTTGTTTTTTGCCGCTTACCAAAGAAACAAGCGATGGCGTAAATTCCACTTAAGACTTTCAGCCACATTACGTGTCTGCTCCGGCAGGTTGGCGCCGGATCAAGCCGGAAAACTCATAAGGCCTGGCAGTCACAGAGACTGCCAGGCCTTTTCCGCTCATTGTCTGTTCGACAGGCTGTTAAGACCGAATCTCTGTTTTTGTGTCCACGGGTTTTGTAAGCTACTTGCGTTTAGCCGGCTTTTCAGCGAAAGGAATCTCCCATTCCTCAGTGTATTTGCCACGGTGGACAACAACTTTGACTTTGCTCTTCAGCAGAGTCTGGGAATCGGACTTGAGTTTCAGTGTGAACTCTGCTCGTTCTCCGGTTTTAGGGATAACAACACTGACGGTCTTGCCGTTTGCCGGATTTGTCCAGCTGATGGTTCCGGAGACGTTGTCTTCCAGAGGCTGATAAAGCTTGATATTCAGTATTTCGGCATCTTCAATACCAAGTTCCAGTGGAAAACACCACTTGGCCCATGCCACTGCCGAGGCATCACGTGCGTCTGCATCCTGAGCTGCAATCCGGGCCTTGTCGGCAAATACACCGCTACCGAGATATTCGAAAGCACCAACATCAGGATGGCCGTCCTCAATAGGATATCCGAAGAAGTCTCTGTTTCCTGCTGACGGAATGTACATACCAGCATTGATGCAAGGTGAGTCAGCCTGCAGACGGTATCCTCCCAATGTGCAGAGTCCCTTTCCTCCTGTTCCTGGATTCACGAACTTAGGGTCTGCAACGATAGCCTTAGGATCGTCAGGAATACCATTCTTCCAAGGTCCGAAATAGCAGTTGTTCAGGAACAGGCTGCCGGCGGGAAGATTCGGCTTCAACGTGTCATCGAATGTCCTATCCCAGGCATAGCCGGTTGAATAAGCTGTACGGAAACGGCCCTGGCCGGTCGCATAGAAGATGTTATTGTAGAAGTGTGCCCCGAGGTCATTGATATCCTTCGCTGTCTCAAGAAAGTCACCTCGGAAGAAATCCAGATCAAGAAGTCCGTGATCTACGTAGAATACATTGTTGTGCAGCACGTTGCCATCATTCTTCAGACTGCCCTGCATTTGTACGAGGTGAGTCTTGTCATTTTCTGAAATGTTATACCGAGCGACATTTTGGAAAATATCGAACATCAGAAGAAGGAATCCATGATTTTCTTTGCTGTAGTTGTACTGTGCGATACATCTCTTGCAGTAAAAGTCGAAATCATAGGCGAAGCCATCGCCGTTGCGGACTTCACGTCCTGTGTCATAGACTTCATTGAACTGCATGATGGTCTCTTCGCAACCGATAATCCAGCATGCGGCAGTGTGTGGCCACCATCCGTCTCCACCGTTTTCCCAGCCAGTGTCTCCAGGAAGATAGAGGTTTCCGGAACGCATACACGAGCGGTGAATTTCATTGAATTCAACAAGGGCTCTGAATGAGCCGCTGACGATGATGCCGTCACCGCCGAGATTGTCCATGTAATTCCTGCGCACACGAAGCTTGCCGATTCCGCTTGTGGTGATGCCGACCTTATCGACCCGCTCAATCCGGTTTCCTTCGATCAGTACATCATCCAAAGTGGCGGGGGTTCTCTTTTCGGAACTCTGTCTCCAGGAACGAGACACACCACCGCTGATGGCGGCATTGCGGATACGTGTGCCACCCATCTGTCCCCAGATGTCATGAATGAAGTTATCCTTGATTACAATATGATTGAACGCCTTCCCCGGTTCGTTCTCATCAATCAGGATGCCGTTTCTCCCTACACCTACTTTGGGAGGGTATCCACTCGTGATCTCGAATCCCCTGATTTCCAGTCCGTCAGCATTCTGGATGGTGATCGCCGTGCCTTCTTTTTCGCCAATATTGATGATCGGACGGCCTTCTCCATAGCTGGAGAAAATGATAGGGTTTTCAGGAGTGCCAGAGCTCTTGATGACCATATTGCCATAGAACGTCTGCCCCCCCTCGAAGAGGATTCTGTCACCGGCTTGGAATGTAGAATTGTTCACTTTGTCAATGCTCTTCCATGCTGTTTTTACGGACAGTCCGTCCGCTGTGTCATTCCCGGATGTGGAGATGAAATATGTTTTGTTCTGAGCGGATGCCAATGTTGAGACAATCAGCAAAATAATGATTGGCGTGAGTATTTTTTTCATAAACTATGGTCTTTTATTTTGTGTTTCTTTGACAGGAACTTCGAACTTTTCGCTGAAAGAACCGTTTGTAAGATAGACCTTGACAGTTGTACCTTCGAGCGAAGTCTTGTCTGATTTGACCGGAAGCACTAAATTCTGCCTGTCTGTTATTTTGGAAAGGTCCACATAGAATGTCTTCCCCTTGGTGTCCGTCCATGAGACAGTCCCTTTTATGTCATCAGTAAGAGGCTCGCGAAGACGGATTGCCAGAACTGTTGGATCATTGGAGGCAACGGCTTCCGGGAACATCCACTTTGCCCACGCTACTGACGATGCTTCGCGTGAAGCCTTGTCTTGTTCCGCTTCTTTTTCCTTGTCTGCGAACACGCCGCTGCCAATGAATTCGAACGCGCCGATGTCAGGTTTGCCGTCATTTACGCACTGACCGAAGAAGTCAAGGCCACCGTTGTTCGGAACGTATATTCCGGCATTGATGCATGGAGAATCAGACTTGAGTGCATAGCCTCCAAGACTGTTCAGACCGTCACCACCCGTTCCCGGAGCGACGAATTTCGGATCAGCGACAAGAGCCTTCGGGTCGTCAGGAATACCGTTCTTCCAAGGGCCGAAATAACAATTGTTCAGAAAGATGCTTCCAGAAGGAATAGTCGGATGCAGTTCTTCGTCATACTTGCGGACAGCGGTGTCACCGCTTGTATAGCAGGATCGGAAACGCCCCTGACCGGTAGCATAGAAGATGTTGTTCCAAAACTTCGCCCCAAGTTTTTCCGGTTCGCGTGTAAGGAAGTAGTCAATGTCAGCCATGCCGTAGTCGATATAGAAGACATTGTTGTAAATCATGCTTTTGTCCCCTTCAAGAGAACCTTGCATCTGAATCAGATGAGTATGGTCATTCTCGGAGATGTTATAACGCGTGACATTTTCGAAGATGTTGTACATCAGCAGCATAAAGCCGTGATTGTTTTTCGAGTAGTTATACTGGGCGATACAGCGCTTGCAGTTGAAATCAAAGTCATAGGCGAAGCCATCTCCGTTGAAGAGGTTGCGGCCGGTGTCATAGACTTCGTTGAACTGCATGATGGTCTCCTCTGTGTCCTGAATCCAGCAGGCCGCGACATGAGGCCACCATCCGTCATCTCCGGGAAGGTCTGCATCACCGGCACGCATACATGTCCGTCGAATGACATTGTACTCGATGAGACCACGATACGGGCCGTTCACGAAGATTCCGTCACCACCGATATTGTCAAGATGGTTGCGGCGGACGATAACATTATGTTTGGCGCCCCAGCAGACTATGCCGCACTTGTCGATTCTTTCCAATACATTGTTCTCAATAAGCACATCATCGATGGAACAGGGCTTGAAGGAAGGGTCGGAAAACGAGGCCCGGTCCCTTTTGATACGGACAAGAATCCCGGAACTGTAATAACCTACGTATTGGCCACGGCCTCCCATTGGTCCCCATATGTCATGGATGTAGTTATCCTTTATCACAAAGTGCTTGAGGTTCCGTCCCTGACCTGAAGCTGTCACCACAATGCCTTGACGGCCGACACCGATCTCATAAGGAGCATGCGAAGTCACTTCCATGCCTCGTATTTCCCAGTAGGACACATTCTCCAGCAGTATTCCTGCGCCTTCTGCGGAGCCGATGTCAATCACAGGACGCCCGCATCCTCCGAAAGACGACATCAAGATAGGCTGATCCTGCGTGCCGGATCCCAGAGGTTTCAACTGGCCGTGGAATACACCGCCGGCCTCGAATAGAATCCTGTCGCCTGGCTGGAATACGATAGTGTTTACCTTATTTATTGATTTCCATGCGGTTCGGACAGAAAGTCCATCCGCAGTGTCGTTCCCGTCCGGAGAGACAAAATAGGTGTTCTGTCCGGCTCCTGTGTTCGAGACCAGAAGAATGCAACAGAGCAATAATATAATTTTTTTATGCATAAATCTCTAATATCCAAAATTTTGTTCCAGGGTCTGTACTCCATTGTAGAAGGATGCGTCTATCGCTTGCTGAGGAATAGGCATGTGCTCGTGTACCCCCTCAATAAAGTTCTTGCCCTTGTTCTGGTGAGAGGCATCGTTGCCGTACTTCTCATAGTATGCTTTCATGACCTTGCCGGCACGTCCGGTACGGGCGAGATCCCAAAATCGGTCATACTCCATGGCAAGTTCTACTCGCCGCTCGTGATAGATGGCTTCGAGAAGTTGGGCCTTGTCTGTTACCGTTACCTTAGGAAGGACATCCTTGTTTTTCGCACTGTTCCTTGCACGGGAACGAATCTGCTCAAGATACTCGATGGCTTCGCCTGTCTTGCCAAGTTGGCAGCATGTTTCAGCCATATAAAGAATGATGTTCCCGTATCGGAGAATGATCATGTTGCGTGGAAGGTCATCCTCGTTGCTTTCCTCTGTACGATAAGCGAACGGCACGTATTCTTTCTTGGACTGATAGCCGCTGTCGCTTGAGAGGTTGAAATGAGTATGTCCATCATAATATTCATTAGGTGCGATTACAGTTGCTTCAAGACGAGGATCGCCCTTTTCAAAAGCGTTCACGAGGTCGATGGTAGGACAATGCAGTGACCATCCGGTCCATTTCTTCAGGTACGGCTTCGGTGTACCGTCCCCATTGATGTTCGCAGGAAATTCCTCCAACATCTTTCTGTAGACAAATTCATACATCTCAGGGGAAAGAGTGGTCTTGTCCTTGATGAGGTCGTTGGTCTTGATGCCGGCATCGTGTCCGTAGAAAGCAAGCATGTTTCCATCATTATCATCTCCCCAACCGGTGTGCGAGGTCCTGAACTGAATTGAGAAACAGATTTCGCGGCCGTTCTGATGCTCCATGTCGAATATGTCGGCATAGTCTGGCTCCAGACTGAACCATCCGCCTTTCTCTATTTCCTTGATGGTGTCATAAGCCTTCTGCCATGTGTCAGCGCTCTTGTTATAGCTTGCATGATAGACATAGGTCCTTGCCAGCATTGCGAGGGCTGCCCCCTTTGTGGCGCGACCGACATTGGCCGCATCCCATGTCTCAGGCAGACCCACGGCGGCATCAATGAAGCCCTGCTCCACGAACTGCCATGTTTCCTCCTCGGAAGAACGTGGCGTATAGTATTCCTGATAGGAAAGGATATGATCCACGAGAGGAAGGCCGCCGAATTGGCGCGTCATGTCGAAATATACATAACTGCGGAGGAACTTGGCCTCTGCGACATATTTTTCGGCATTAGGGATGTTGTTTCTGGTCACGCTTTCTATGAGATAGTTTGCGTTCGTGATCACCTGAAAATCCTGGTTCCATGTATTTCTACCTGAATATGCATTCGTTGGAAGGATATTGAACTGAAGGAGCGACTTGGCGTTCCCTGCCCATGCCACACCGTCCGAGCGCGAGTTGCCGAGCTGCGAATCGTCAGAGATGTTGTCACCGAGATGCAGGTAGTGGTACAGGCCGAAATTCTCGCTCATGAACACGTGATATATACCCATCAGCGCAGTCTTGGCCTCTTCTTCGGTAGTATAATAGTTTTCGACCGCCAGAGTGACCAGAGGCTTCTTTTCGAGCAGGTCATTGCAGGAACTGAGTATCAGAACACCAGCTGCGACTGCACATAATCTATTGAGTTTCATAAATGAATGCTGGATTAAAGGTTAATGTTAAGACCGATTACGAATGTACGTGGCTGAGGATATTGTCCTGCATCCACACCATTGTCAGGGATTTCAGGATCGAAACCGGAATATTTCGTAAGGGTAAGAAGATTCTGGGCCGAAAGGTAAACCCTGACGGATGGCTTGAAAGTCTTGATGGACTTAGGCTCAAAAGTGTAGCCGAGCTGCAGGTTCTTAAGACGGAAATATGAACCATCCTCCACATACATTGTGGACTGCCACCAGTTCTGACTGTTACGCGCATCGTCAGAATCGTAGGATAGGGTGATTGGATGGGAGTTGGTGGAGCCTTCCCCGTTCCAACCAGTCTTATAGGAAGACTTGAGCGCATTTTGTCTGCCGTCAAACTTCTCGAAGTAGAACTTGGATGCATTGAATATGTCATTGCCACAGGTTCCTTGGAAGAGAAGTGACAGATCAAAGCCTTTCCAGTTTGCGTTGAAAGACAGACCGAACACTGCCGTCGGGTTAGGATCTCCGATCACGGTCATGTCAGAACTGCTGATCTTGCCGTCACCGTCGATGTCCGCGAATTTGGTGTCGCCTGGCTTTGCCTTCGGCATGATCACCTTGCCGTCCGCGTTCTTGTAGTTGTCAATTTCAGCTTGGTTCTGGAAGATGCCGAGTACCTCATATCCGTAGAAACGTCCGTAAGGATTGCCTACTGTTGAGCGGATGATGTTGTTGAACTGGCCTTGGAAATCGATCAGGGCATAGTCGTAGGTGAGACCGTTTGCCTGAAGGATGCCTGAAGTTCCGAGGTGTGTGACCTTGTTTCTCACAAGGGAGACATTGCCGTCTAAGCTGTAGGAAAACTCACCGATGTCATCTTTCCAGCCGAGGGAAAGCTCTATTCCCCGGTTCTCCATGCCACCGACGTTGCGGATGATTGAACCTGTACCGGAAAGACGTGGAACAGACTCTGAAAGAAGGATATTGTCCGTCTTGCGGAGATAGACATCCACTGTGGCTGTAAGTCTCTGTGACAAGAACCCGAGGTCGATACCAGCATTGTATTGCTCAGATGTTTCCCATTGAAGATCAGTGTTTCCAAGAGCGTTGAGGGCGGAACCGTTCACGCGCTCTTTGTCTCCGAGAACATAGTAACGGTTCTGGGCTATGGATGTCAGATAAGGATAATAAGAAGATATTCGTTCGTTGCCGATTTCTCCCCATCCGAGACGCAGCTTGGCGGTGTCGAACCAGCCGGAGTTCATATTCTTGAAGAAAGGTTCGTCGGAAATCTTCCATGCAAGCGCAAATGAAGGGAAATACCCCCATTTCTTGCTGCCGATGAAACGTGATGAACCATCAGCGCGGAAAGAGGCGGTGACAAGATAACGGTTGAAGAGCGCGTAGTTTACACGACCGAGGTATGAAAGCATACCCTGTGAGGACGCTGCACCTGTAAGAGTCGGGTTGGCATCGGATGCCGCATCGAAATAACGGAATTCTTTCATCTCGCTAGGAAGATTCTTCTTGTTCCCGAAATAATTCTCGCTATAGAAGTCACGGGCTGACATGGCCCCCATGACGGAAAAGTCATGCGCTCCGATTGTTTTGTTCCATGTCAGCATATTCTCCCATGTCCAGTCTTTAAAGAAAGAAGTCCTGCGGGAAATCTCATTGTTTCCGCTTGCGATGTTGGAGGTTTCGAAATATTCAGGACTGAAGGTTGAATCCAGACCTATGCCGTATCTGTAACCGAAACGGGAGGTGAAGGTCAGATCCTTGTAAATCTTGAGATCCGCGCTCAAGTTCGTGAGGAACATATTCATGTTTCCCTTGAAGTTATTCCTTGAGATGACACCAGCCGGGTTTGCGAGACGGAAAGCGGTGATGCCGCTGTAATAGTTCGTGGTCTCGTCCCATACAGGAACATCAGGAGGAGCGATAAGGGAAGACAGGAAAATAGTCCTGTTGTTCGAACCGTTGGCTCCAAGAGAGTTTGTCTTCATGAAGGAACCGGAGAATTTAGCCTTGAGTGTGAGGGCTTTGAATGGCTTGTACTGTGTGTTTTGGGAGAAGTTCAGACGCGAGAACTTTGTGGATTTCACTGTCCCCTCACGACTGAAGAGATTCGAAGTGAACGTGGTGGAGACCTTTTCCGAACCACCTGAAAGGGTCACGCTATAGTTCTGGTATTTGCCGATACGCATAACTTCTCCGAACCAGTCGGTGTTGGTGGTGATGGACGATGGATCGCCATACTTTGCATCAAGTCCAGAGTTGCTTCTTGCCAGATTAGTCATCTCGGCATATTCTACAGAATTCATCATTTCAGGTCTTGAAGGTGTGGCCTCGATACCGAATTCTGTCTTGACATTAATCTTCAGGGAGCCCGCCTTGGCCTGTTTCGTCGTGATCATCACCACTCCATTGGCTCCACGGGAGCCGTAGATGGCACAAGCCGAAGCATCCTTGAGTATTTCCATTGACGAGATGTCATTCGGGCTTAGGTGCTGGATGTCGTTCATCGGGAATCCGTCCACCACGAAGAGAGGACTGGAGCCGTTAGGAGAGCCGGTACCTCGAATCTTGATTTCGGCGACGGCATCCGGAGAACCACCGGCGGTCACAATCTGCACTCCGGCGGCGCGGCCCTGGATGGCCTGGATAGGGTCACCGGTGGAAGATTTACCGAGATCCTCCGCACCTACGGACGCGACAGAACCTGTAACGTCGCTCTTCTTCACTGTGCCGTAGCCGATGACCACAAGTTCTTCAAGAAGATTCTGGTCTTCCTCCAGTGTCACATTGATAAGTTCCCCAGTGCCTACATTGATCTCTACCGTCTTGTAGCCGACAAACGAGAACTCTATGACGGAGCCGACATTAACATCCTTAAGCTCATACTTTCCGTCAACGTCTGTCATGACACCATTTGTGGTGCCCTTGACCATGACATTGACACCGGCCATCGGACCGAGAGCATCCTTCACTATACCCTTTACCGCGTGTGACTTCTGCTGGACTTCGGCATTGATGGTGTTTTCAGCCAACGTCTGCAATCCAGAGAAAACCGTCATAAATAATGCTGCGGACAGCATCCTGATCCATTTCTTCATTTCGATTGGTCTTTTTAGTGATGTGTAAAAATACAGTGATTAATTATATTTAGTGATACCTACTTGCAAGTCTTGTTGAAATATTTTGTCCAGACACTTGTCGGATTTATTTCAAGAGACTCTGTGAAGAACTTGGAGGCTGAGGCCTTGTCACCTTGTGCAAGACGGACCAGACCCTGAATGTAGATGTTGCGAGCCTTGATGGTGTCACTTGAACCGTCCTCGCCGAACTTCGAGTAGATGTCCACGTTGGTAGTCTTGGCTGCATTCTGCTCGTCCACATAGGCCTGCATTTCCTTGATGGTCTGTGTGGCGGCATCGTTGAGACCGAGTTCCTTCTGTGACATCGCCACGAAGTACTTGCTCTCATCTCCGACACCACGTCTGCGCTGCCATGCGCTGCCGCCGCCGGCTGTGTTGATGCACTTCTCGAATGCCTCGCGTGCCTTGTCGGTCTGACCGAGCGCCTTGTATGCAAGTCCTTGGTGATATGCTACCTTGGCGACGGTAGGACCGGTGGAAAGCTCATTGGTCTCCAGATTGCGTGGGAATGTGCCTGCCTTGAGGAAGTCTTCGAGAGCCTTGCGGGCCTGCTTCCTTGATAGAAGATTGAGACCATTGAGCAGATGTGCATCCACGAATTGGGTATAGACTGTGGAACCACCTTCCCAAACGCGGAAATGTCTGGTGTCCAGAATGTTGAGAGCCTTGCTGTATTTGCCGTTGTCCACAAGCAGATATACGTAGCGTGCCATGGCGTCATCTGATTGCTCGATGGTCTTCCTATATTTCTCCAGTCTGGCAAGTCTTTGTGCGGAAGGGACCTTGAGAGCCTCTTCCAGAACATCCAGCTCCACGAAGAACTTAGGATCCGAAGAATCCGCGACGATGGCCTTGTGGTAATAATCCGCGGCCAGTTTCTTGTCTTTCCGGTAGTTGTCGGCGGAGAATCCGAGATTTCTGAGTGCCATGCCGTATGTGTCGTTCGCCTCCACGGACTTTTTCCACATGGCGATGCCTTCGTCCTTGCGGTTGTAGTAGTAAAGAAGGTTTCCGAGGTAGTACATGGCCTTGTAGTCGGAAGGGTTTTTCAGGACAACGTCCCGCAGCATCTCCATCTCCTCTACACGTGATGGGAAGCAGTAATCAGGAGACATCTCCGCTGCCTTCTTATAGTAAGAAACCGCAGTGTCATCCTTACCGGCGAGAGTGCTGTACCAGCCAGCCATGTAGTTCAACATAGGAGAGACAGTGAATGGCTCCACCGCGTTCTTCTGCATAGGGGTTGAGGAATATGACGTCCCGTTGGCCATAACGAAATCAAGGAACTTCACGGCCTCGTCGTATGCGCCCACTGATGAATAGAAGGTGGTGATCTCCAGCGACTCCTGAAGAGGAATACCCATGTGTGCGAGGGCACGCTTCGCGGCTGCCTCGTCACCTTTGATTCGCGCGCGTTCCACTATGCTGAGGAAATCCACGGGATCGAAGGAGATGTTCTCGTCGAGTAGTGAGAGTGCCTCTGACTTCTTGCCCAGACAGCTGAGGAAGTAAGCCTTCACAAACTTGCTCTGAGTGCTCTTCCCGCTGAGTGCGATTGACTCGTCAATGGCTTCCATGGCTTGGGTTTTCTTACCCTGTTTCCAATACATTTCAGCGAGGTAGAGATAAGATGCGGACTGGAATCCCGGATACCAGGTCGATTTCCAGAAGAAGCTTTCAGCTTCGCTCATCTTGCCGAGATGCTGGGATACAACACCCAGATAGTAAAGCATTTCACCATCCTTAGGATTTGTATGGTAGATTGCACCGGTCTTGTCAACCTCCGGCATGTAGTGAAGTCCAGTAAGCCTCTTGTAAGCCTTCTGAAGATATTTCTCGGACTTTGCCCATTCCGCCTGTCTTGCGTAATGGATGCCGAGGTTCACATTCACCCTTGAGTCCAGGGAATCCCGGCGGAGAGCCTCCTCATAATAAGGAAGAGGATTGACTCTTGCATTGTGGAACTCTTCAAGACGCTGTGCTGCAAGAAGGAGCTCTTCCACCGAAGTGTACTCTGACGGAGACTTTGGCCGGTCGGCAGGATGAGGCCTCTCGATCTCATCTTTCACCACCGGGCTGTAACCTACAAGCTCGACACCGTCACTGTCGTAAAGACCTGCATGGAACTCATTGTCTTTCAGGGATTCACTGACCTCGATCTCGGCTATGTAAGGAGTGTTTGGATCGATAGTGATAGTCTTCTCGGAGATGATCTTTCCGGCGGCCTTGACCACGACCTTCGCATCTTTGTATAGTGCAGTGGAATTGAAACCGATGGCAAAACGGCTCGGAGAAATCCTTTCCACGTTGACCGCACCTTCCAGAGTCACGTTCTTCGCACCTCCTATACCCTTGATAGGATACCAGTACTGTTTCGTGACCCTCACTTCATTAGGACCGATCCAACTGTAATCCGGCTGATTGTCAGAATATGTGCCGACCATCAGTTCCAGGTACGCTCCGTCTTCTTCGGTAAGCATCTCGTTCCATACGCTCTCTGTTCCCCACAGGAAGAACTTCTTGCCTGGCACGAGATGATGGTTCGCCCAGTGCGCTGTGCCGGCATTCTTCCCAAAATCATAGCCCACAAGGTAATCCTGAGAGTAATTGACCGCGAATGTGGAATTTGAACCTTTGAAATTCTTCCACCAGCTGTTGTCAACAGGCTCTTCAACACCGTTGATTGCATTATAAGGCCAGTCGGTGTAGTGGGTCTTGCTGTGACTTGTCCCATACACAGTCTGCGGAGGGAACTGCACTTGATAGTCATTGTTGCAATGCACGGATACATTCGCCCAATAAAGGAAAGACTGCATCAAAGGTGTGCGGTTCTGCATCTTGAATGTAGCCTCTACATAAGATTTTCCAGGATACATTGTAAGGCCGATAGTCCACTTCAATCTTTGGCGTAGTTCTGTCTCGCCGATCCAGATGGTCTTGCTGCCGTCAGCGTTCTCAGTTATTTCATAGCCGGCATTCAGAGTGGAAGAGGCACGATGATGATGAGGAATATTCCATTCCACGCCGCCTGAAATCCATGATCCGATCATGCCGATAAGAGCCGGGCGGATCACATGCTGGCGATAGAAAAAATTATAGCCTGTCTGCTTGTCCTCAGCCGCGAAGATCCTTCCGCCGATTTCCGGGAGAACTCCTATTTCAGTATATTCGTTCTCAAGTTTCAGATACTTGTAGTCCCTTTCCACACGTTCATCGGTGAGATTGTCATAGATAGGATAAGGGTAAACATGACCTGCCGCCCCTTGATACGTTCTTCCCGTGAAGAAGTAAGGATAAAGCGCCGGATCATTGACAAGATAGGTAGGAATGCTTTCCTTTGTCTCCACTACCTTGACCTGAGCACTCATCTGTACAACGAGTGTCAGTGCCGCAAGTGTTACCAGACCGGTTTTTGTCAGTTTGTTCATTTGGAGTTGTTTTTTTAGTGTTAATAAAAGTAGTTCTAACAATTGCCCATAAATGTATGGACATGGTGGTTAACGTTTGATAAACTATCCGTTCATTATAGACGGGATTTCGTCATTGAAACGTTACAGTCTATTTTTGAATAGTTTCAGTCGCGCTGGTGACATGTCCCTATTTCTTTTTCGGACAAATCATCGTATTTTTGATTTTGGATGCCGTGACAAGTGGAATGCACGGGCGGCAGCCGCAAAAACACCATAATCATGTTCGCTAAACGCACTCTGTTGATAAGTCTTCTGACTCTTCTCTCACTTCTCCCTTTGGCCGCCAGGGAGTCGGAAAACACACTGTCATCGTCTTGGGTATCGTTCCGGGATGAGCTTACCAGTAATTACATAGTCTCATTGGACACCGACCGCCATGGCACCATCTGGATTGGCACGGCGGACGGAATGAACAGTTTCGATGGAGTGGCGGTAAGCCGCTATACTAAAAACTCCGGAGCTTTGTCCAGCAATGAATTGAACGCGGTCATAGCTGACAGGTTCCGTGATAGAGTATGGTTCGCGTCTAAACGGAACGGGCTGGGATGTTATGACTGGAAGACAGGGAAAGCCTCATTCCTGAGGAGCGGAGGCACACCGGACATACCTTCTGACGAAATCACGGACATCTTTCAGGATCGCAGAGGCGACATCTGGTTCAGCACCTACACTGAAGGAATCTGCCGGTACGACCCGAATGAAAATACGATCACCCGTTTCTGGCAGGGGAACGTAAGCGGGCTCCAGCAAGGTGTGATCCGTAGGTTCTGCATCAGCCAAGACGGAAAAATCTATGTGGCATTTTATGGAGAAGGCATAGCTGTGATCGATCCGCACACCATGACGGCCATCCCATTCATGCACAATGCGGAAAATCCGAACAGCCTCCCTTCGAATCAGATAGGAAGCATATATATAGATAGAACAATGTCTGGGTGGGTACACGTGATGGACTCGCGCTGTTCCGTCCTGTCACCCAGGATTTCACCGTATTCAACGAGGAGAACTCTGGCCTTCCGGGAGAACTGATTTTCTCCGTGCTCTTGACGGATGACCGCCAACTTCTTGTCTCACCTGACATGCGTGGACTTTGGACCATGGACCTGAACGAGACAGGTTGCAGACATTTCTCTAAAGTGAATTCCCCTGACCTTTTCGATGATGTGGGAATATATGCCATGGTTGAGGATGCGTATGGGAATATCTGGTTCGGAACATCTGGCAAGGGGTTGATATTCAAGTCGGAAAACACATCCGGCTTTGCCACTGTCACTTATCCTGGGGGACTTACGGAGAGAATCGTGCGAGGCATTTTCAGAAATGATGCCGGAGAATTGCTCGTGGCTACAGATGGTGGAAGTCTGAATGTTCTTGACAAAGAAGCCAGGCTGAAGGCTTCGGCTGAAGGAATCCTTCCTGACAAAAACGTGCAGTCAGTATTCTGCGACAGCGACGGCGCGATCTGGACCGGGATGTTCAATGGCAGGATCTCTGTCCTTGACAGTGGAATGAGACCGAAATTCACGGCGACCCCGAACGAAGTCCACGCATTCTGTGAAAGAGGCGACACCATGTGGGTGGCATCCGGAATCAGTGGACTGTATGCGCTTGACAGACATACGGGTAGAAGACTTGCATTCTACCGCTCGCCTGACTATTTTCCAGACAACTATCTTAAATCACTTTGGATTGACAAGAGCGGGCGCATTTGGGTAGGAACTTTCCGTTCCGGACTCTTCGTGTTCGATCATGACATGAACCGCATAGCCTCGTTCAGCACAGCCAACGGTTTCCCGTCCAATTCCATAAACCACATCATTCAGGACAGCCGAGGCAGCATCTGGGTGGCCACTGGTGACGGACTGGTGCACTTTATTGAATCCGGCGACAGACTGCTGTACGACAGGGTCTATAACGAGAAAGACCATCTAGATTCGGAAATTGTCATGGCGGTTCTGGAAGACAGCGACGGAGAGATATGGTTTTCCACTACAAGTTCCATCGCACAGCTCAAGAACGACAGTATCGTTTACTACTCCACCAAGGTGGCCGGCATGACGAACGGTAATTTCTCGGCCGGTGCTGCCGCCCAATGGACGGATGACATCCTTGCCTTCGGTTCGTCCGACGGTGTTGTCTTTCTGGACAAAAGACGTTTGTGTGTCAAGGCGAAAGAAATTCCGGTACACTTTGCCAAGTTGCGCACCCATGACAGGAGTGAGGCTCTAGGGGAAAGGTCTGACGGCATTCCTCTTGCGAGCAGTGACGAAGTGCACCTTAAATACCAGCAGAACAATTTCTCCATATCTTTTGCGGCAGACAATTTCGCCTTGCACAACAGCCTTGAGTACTCATACCGAATTGCCGGACTTGACAACAATTGGTACTACACTGACGGAACGGAGCTTTCTTTCTTCCGTCTGCGCCCAGGGCGTTACACCATGCACATACGCGCGCGCAGGCTGAATGGAGAGTGGTCGGGAGAAGAAGCCTCACTGCGTATCGTGGTCATCCCTCCATTTTATGCGACACTCGCGGCGAAGTTGTTCTACGTTTTCTTCATCCTCTCCTTGCTTATCTGGTCCATCTATGTCTATGTCGGCAAAAAGGTGGACAAGGCCGCTATTGCATCCATAAAGGAAATGAACGAAGAGAAGCTGCGTTTCTATACGAACGTGACACATGAGCTAAAGACTCCTATAACCCTTATTCTCGGCCCGGCGGAAGACATAATGAACGACAGCAGTCTGAACAGTGGCAGCCGCAGGAAGGCTGAACTTGTGTTCAGGAACGCCCAACACCTTTTGGATCTGATAAACAAGCTGCTTAACTTCAGAAAGGCTGAGACCGGCAATGTGAGTTACAATCCCACATATGGCGACCTCAGTTCGTTCATAAGAGACATAGGCACCATCTTCGTGGAATCGAACACGAACAGGAATCTGAACTTCAATTTCCGCATAGAAGATGGCATAAGCTTCGATTTCGACAAGGAAATAATCACTTCGGTACTGAACAATCTGCTTTCAAACGCAGTGAAATACACTCCGCGCGGCACTATCACCATCGGACTTCATGCCGAGAACGATGATGCGGTGATAAGCATAGCTGACACCGGCACCGGAATAGCGGCAGACCAGCTTGCCCGAATCTTCGACCGCTTCTACCGTGCTCCGGGCAAAGAGAATGTCCAAGGCAATGGAATAGGTCTTGCCATAGTGAAACGGCTTGTGGAAGTCCATCACGGCAGCATCAGCGCCGAGAGCGAAAAAGGCAAAGGCAGCACCTTTACTGTCCGGATCCCTGTCAACACGGCGACTGCGGCTGAGGACACCTGCGGCAAAAGCGAGACCCACTGCGGTACAAAACTAAGCATAGTCATCGCGGAAGACAACCATGACATACGCGACTACCTCAGTGAGACCCTCTCGGATGAATACGAAGTATTCTGCGCGGCCGATGGAGAAAGTGGTCTGGAACAGGCGATACGGCACACTCCTGACCTGATAATCAGTGATATCATGATGCCGCGAATGGATGGACTTGAGTTCTGCAGAAGAGTGAAGAAAGACATACGTCTCAGTCACATTCCAGTCATTTTACTTACGGCCAAAGACACCATGGATGACAAGAGTTCAGGCTACAAGGCCGGGGCGGACTCATATATCACCAAGCCTTTCACCAGAGACATCATCCGTGCCAGAATCAGCAATCTGATAGAATCACGCAGGAGGCTTGCAGACACGTATCTGAGTTCCGTTGATGGCAGAGAGAGAAAGCAGGGGCCGGAAACCAGCGTGTTCTCACCTTTGGACAATGACTTCATGAAGAAACTCACAGCATACATAGAAGACAATCTTGCATCCGAGAGCCTGGATATGGAGAGTCTTGCGTCCAACATGAACGTCAGCGTTTCGTCGCTGTATCGCAAGGTCAAGAGTCTCATCGGGATTACGGCCAATGACTACATCCGCAAGATCAAGATGAAGAAGGCGGCTGAGATGCTGACATCAGGCAATTTCAATATCTCCGAGACCGCCTGGAACGTAGGCATCAGTTCCTTGGCGTATTTCCGTCAATGCTTCAAGGATGAATATGGCTGCACACCATCGGAATATCGCAAAAACATCAACACACAATGATTTACCGCATTGTAACTACTGCCGATTATCTCAAGGCAATTAATATCGGCATTTGAAATAGGTTAAATTTTATTGGATTTTAGTCGAAAATTCCTACATTTGCCATCCCCTTGTCCTGTTTTCAAAGGCAATATCCTATATGAATGCCACTTAAGGAATTGTCTTCAGCACTGCAGGATTCAAGATTGAAAGGTTAGTTAGTAGTAAATATAATGAACTTAAAAGGAAAAACAGTGCTTATCACCGGAGGAGCTTCGGGAATAGGCAAGATTATGGGACGTATATGCCTTGAGAAGGGCGTGTCGAATCTGGTCATCTGGGATGTGAATCCGGACAACATCAAAAAGACAGAGGTTGAGCTGTCGATGTACCCCGGCGGCGACAACATCCATTCCTACATCGTCAACTGCGCGGATGCCGATGCCGTTGCCCGGGCATATTCAAAAGTCACGGAGGAAGTCGGTGCTGTGGACGTGCTGATCAACTGCGCCGGAATCGTCAGAGGAAACAACACCTTTGACAAGCAGACTGTCAAGGACATAAACATGACGATGGACATTAACGCCACGGCCCCGATGCTTGTCGCCCTCCAGGCCCTTCCGGATATGATCAGGAGGGATTGCGGCTGCATCTGCAACATCGCCTCCGCTGCCGGAATGCTTGGAGTGCCGAAGATGTCGGTCTATTGCGCCAGCAAATGGGCCGTCATAGGATGGACGGAGTCGATGAGGATCGAATTGAAGATGGCAGGAAGCAAGGTCAAGGTGATGTCAGTCGCTCCTTACTTCATCAATACCGGAATGTTCGACGGGGTCCAGTCAAAGGTCTTTCCGATCCTGAAGCCTGAAAAAGTCGCCCGGAAGGTCATCCGCGCCATCGAGAAAGGCAAGGATTTCAAGGGAATCCCGTTCTCGTTCCATTTCATCAGGTTCTGGCAAGGAATATTGCCGCTCCCGCTGTTCGACTTTATCTTCGGCAAATGCTTCGGAGTCTATAGTGTGATGGACCATTTTACCGGGAGAAGGAATATTCGAGGATCAGAGCAGGTGAATATCAAGACTAATTCACTATCTTTGAGACCGCATATTCATAAAGCATCATAGTAATGGAGAACACTTCGGTTGAGAGGATAAGGGAAATCAGAGAGAGGCAGGGCCGCTTTTTCAGAAGTGGGGGGACTTTGGACGTGAAATGGCGTCTGGAGCGGCTCAAGGCTTTCGAGGCAGCTGTTCGTAAATGGGAAAAGCCTTTGTGTGAGGCACTTTGGACTGATCTTCACAAGTCTTACGAGGAGGCGTACCTCACAGAGGTCAGCCTCCTGCTCGGTGAGATACGCAGCCATATTCATAACCTCCGGAAGTGGAGCCGCCCGAAAAGGGTGTCAACTCCGCTGAAGATGTTCCCATCCCGCAGCCGGATTGTCAGTGAGCCGCTCGGCACGGCACTGATCATCGCTCCGTGGAACTACCCTGTGCAGCTGCTGCTTACACCGCTTGTCGGAGCCATCTCCTCCGGCTGCACAGCGGTTTTGAAGCCTTCGCCGTACGTGCCGAACGTCTCCAAAGTCACGCGGCAACTGATCGAGGACACTTTTAATGATGAATATATCGCCGTGGTCCAGGGGAACCGTGATGTCAATGCTGCCCTGCTGGAGGAACGTTGGGACTTGATTTTCTTCACCGGAAGTCCTGCTCTCGGAAAGATTGTTATGGGAGCCGCCGCGAGGAATCTTACACCGGTCGTGCTTGAACTCGGTGGCAAGAGTCCGTGCATTGTCGATAAGGACGCGGACATCAAGACGGCGGCCAGAAGAATCGCATGGGGCAAGAGCCTGAACGCCGGCCAGACCTGCATCGCTCCGGATTACCTGATGCTTCACGAGGACATCAAGGATGTTTTCTTGAAAGAACTGGAGTTGAATTTCAAGGAACTTCTTGGAGACAATCCTCAGGAAACCAAGCACTTTGTCCGTATCGTGAACGACAAGGCCTTCGACCGCCTGGAAGGCTATCTGAAGGATGGCAAAGTCGTGTCCGGTGGCCGGACCGACAAGTCTGACAGGTACTTTGAGCCAACTGTTCTGGATGACGTTCCGCAGGACGCTACGGTGATGAATGAGGAGATCTTCGGCCCGATCTTCCCTGTGAGGACATTCAAGGAGATCGATGAGGTCATCTCCTACGTTGTGTCAAGGGAAAAGCCTCTCGCTCTGTACTATTTCGGCGGTCAAGGTGACAAGGTTCTCCGTCATACCTCTTCTGGAGGGGCCTGTATAAACGACACCATAATGCACATAGCCAACGAGAACGTACCGTTTGGCGGAGTCGGTAATTCCGGCCTTGGCAGCTACCACAAGAAGCGCAGCTTTGATGCCTTCACCCACTACCGTGCCGTCATCACCACTCCGACATTTTTGGATTTACCGTTCCGTTATATGCCATACAGGTTCTTCAATCTGGTCAAGAAGCTGTTGTAGAGAACAATGGACGCGTTGAACAAGGAAATGCTGCGTCTGGCGTTGCCGAGCATTCTCGCCAACCTGACCGTTCCGTTGGTCGGGATGGTGGACATCGCGGTGGCCGGCCATCTGGACACCTCCGCGGCGGCTCTGATCGGTGGAATCTCGGTCGGGTCCCTGATGTTCGACCTGCTTTACTGGAACTTCGGATTCCTGCGCGCCGGTACAGGCGGGATGACCGCGCAGGCTTTCGGGCGGCAGGACTGGGACGATTGCGTCGGCAACCTTACAAGGGGAGTCGGCCTTGCGTTCATCATAGCCTTCGCCTTGCTCTTGATCCAATGGCCCTTCCAGAAACTGATCTTCCTCTTCGTCGGCTGCTCCGAAGAAGTCCGTTCGCTTGCCCTTGAATATTTCTATATCCGCATCTGGGCGGCACCCGCCACTCTCAGCCTGATGGCGTTCCGCGGTTGGTTCATCGGGATGCAGGACACGTTCAGTTCGATGTTGACCGATGTGATAGTCAACGTTGGCAATATCCTCTTCAGCATCCTTCTGACCTTCGGAATCCCGGGAACAGCCTTTAATGGCCTTGGCTTCAAAGGAATAGCCTTGGGAACAGTCGTGGCGCAATATTCAGGACTCCTTTTCGCCTCAGGACGTGTCGCTCTGAAATTCAGGAATATAACAGGAGGCGTCTCGGCTTTGGATCTCAAGGCCGCTTTCAATGGCGACAAGGTCCGGAGATTCTTCTCCGTCAACCGTGACCTTTTCATCCGCTCGGTCTGCCTGATAATAGTCTATCTGGCATTCACCGCCATCTCCGCCCGTTTCGGAGACGTTCTGCTGGCCTCCTGCTCCATTATGCTGAAGCTTCTGCTGGTATTCTCCTATTTCACAGACGGTTTCGCTTTCGCAGGCGAGGCTCTCACCGGAAAGTTTGTCGGGGTCCGTTGGCCTCAGATGGTCCGACGGACCGTGGACTACACATTCGGCTGGAGTATGGGAATCGGAATCATATTCGTTTTCATCTATGCCGTCTTCGGAATGTCGATGGTCCGTCTTCTGACATCCGACGGCATTGTTGTCGAGGCCACCCGCACCTTTATGCCGTGGCTCGTCCTCTTCCCTTTGGTAAGTTGCCCCGCCTTCACCTGGGACGGCATCTACACCGGAGCCACCGCCACCAAGGCGATGCGTGACTCCAACATCGGCTGCGTCTTCGCCTTCTTCGCCGTCTGGCTCCTTGGAATGTTCCTCTTAAGGCCAAAAGGAACAGCCGCCGCCCACCTCCTCTTCGCCGCCTACTACGCCCACGTCATCTTCCGCTCCCTCTACCAGACCTTCTGTTATCGTAAAGCCATCCTCGCCCCTATCCTGTAGTCTGGCTGCACCTATCGCTTCCATTCCTTCTTCGCTTCAAGAGCCATCCTCGCCCCTATCCTGTAGTCTGGCTGCACCCTTTGGAGACGTAAAGAGGAGAATACGTTGAGGCTGACCCAAAAGGTCAGCCCCCTTCATGCATTTCAACCCCCAGTCACTCCGTGACAGCCCCTGAGGGGTATGGGGAAAGGATTCCCCAACCCACTTCGGTCGCTTTGCTCCGAGTCTTGTGGCTTTTGAGTCAGCCTTATCAAAAAAGACCGGAAGTGTTGCATGATAATGGATCCAGCGCAGGCCTGATGTTCATAATCCCGTAAAGGATTAGCGTTTCCTGAAATATTTCCCGACAACGGGGAGGGAGGAGAGGGGGAAGTCGCGCTTGATGATCACGGCGCAGAAGGCGAGGATCAGGACGGTGTTGATTCCGATGGCGGGCCAGGTGGAGAGATGAACGTTGGCGCAGGACATACATACATACAGGATCACGGCCAGGCAAACGTACAGGGCGATGTCCTTGAGCGGGTAGTTGATCGGGTACTTTTTCTGACCGACTATGTAGGACAGGACCATCGCGACTCCGTAGCCGGCGAAACCGGCCCAGGCGCAGGCCATATAACTGAACTTAGGGATGAACATAATATTCACTCCGAACAGCACGAGGCATCCGATTCCGGAGAACAACGCACCCCAAAGTGTCTGGTCTGTAAGCTTGTACCAGAACGAAAGGTTGAAATAGATTCCCATCATGATCTCAGCGGCCATCACGATCGGCACGACCTTGAGGCCCTCCCAATAGCTTGGACCGATGATGTATTTCAGGATATTCATATACCCTATGACGCAAAGGAACGCAAGGAGGGTGAATATGATGAAGTACTTCATCGCCTTGGCGTACATCTCCTTGCTGTTCTTGTCCGCCGCGCTGCCGAACACGAACGGCTCGTAGGCATAGCGGAAAGCCTGGGTGATCATCGCCATTATCATCGCGATCTTGATGCTGGCCCCGTAGATGCCAAGAGGCACGGACGAGCCTTCCCCATAGATGAACGGGAATATGATCTGCGAACCGCTCTGGTTGAGGATTCCGGCGATTCCAAGCACAAGGATCGGCCAGCTGTAGCCAAGCATCCTTTTCAGTAGTCTGCCGTCGAATCCGAACTTGAATCCGCGCAGTTCCTTCCAGAAGAAAAGGGTGATGAACGCTGTGCAGAACAGATTGATATAGAACACATAACCCACATCAAGCCCGCCATCGTAAATCCCGAACGGATTCGCTTCCAGTTTCGGAAGGATCACAAAATAAGCGAGATTCAGGAATATATTCAATCCGATGAAGAGTAGTTTCAACGCGGCGAACTTCAGAGGACGCTTCTTGAGCCTGAGGTACGAGAACGGAATGCACTGGAAGGCGTCGATCGCCACCGTAGCGGTCATAGCCCAGACGTAGGACGGATGCCCGGCATAGCCAAGGGCGGATGAGATCGGCTTTATGAAAAGCACCACGAGTCCGGCGAACAGCACCGAAGTCGTCAGCACCGAGGTCAGGATCGTGGAATATACCTTGTCCGGATTCTCGCCTTCCTTGTTGGAGAATCTGAAGAATGTGGTCTCCATCCCATAGGTCAGGATCACCAGCAGCAGAGCCGTGTAGGCGTACAGGTTCGTCACCACGCCATAGTCACCGCTTGACGAGGCGATGACGTGTGTGTAAAGCGGGACGAGAAGGTAGTTGAGGAACCTTCCTATTATGCTGCTGAGGCCGTAGATCGCGGTGTCCTTGGCCAATGACTTCAGATTCGCCATTCTATGTTAATTTCAACATTACTCTTTCCGGTCACCGAGCTTGTTACTCCGAGCACTGAGCTTGTTACTCCGGTCACCGAGCTTGTCACTCCGGTCACTGAGCTTGTTACTCCGGTCACCGAGCTTGTTACTCCGAGCACCGAGCTTGTTACTCCGGTCACCGAGCTTGTCGAAGTGGCGGGAAGAGTTGCTTCGACAGGCTCAGCAACCAATGAAATCACCTGATTCCGTACTTGCGCAGAATCTTGACGATAGGCTTCCTGATGGACTCGGCCCAGAGTGTGTAGCCGTAATCCGAAGGGTGTATTCCGTCCACAGAGGTCTCGTGGTTCGGAGCCGTCGCGCAGGTCGCGGTTACGAAATAGACATCAGCATATTTCTTCACCGCTATATTCATAAGGCTGTCAACAACTTCCATTCTGCGTCCTTCGCTCTTGTCGCTGCCCGTGTTGAAATTGCGGCTTTCCCTGTAGATTGTCTTCTGGAAGATCATCGGGACTCCTGGATGGGCTGCCTGAACCTTCTCTATGAACGGGAATAATCTCTCCTCGATCTGCTCCGGTGTCGGATTCGAGAACGAGTCGAACACGAAAGCGTCCACATCGGCGGCGCAGAGCACATCTGCAAAATAGGATTGGAGCTTGCAGTTGCCGCTGCATCCGAGGCTGAGGAACTGGAGACCGGTCATCCTCGAAAGCTGGTCAGGGTAGGACATCCCGGCTCTGGAAGTGCTGATTCCGTGCGTGAAGCTGGAACCGAATATTCCGATCCTGTGGCGGAAAGGATTCTCGATGGCCTCGATCGTGGCTCCTTCGTTGACTCCGATCTGGATGGATTTCTCCTCGCTCAGGATAGGCAGGTACATCAGACACTCGTGCATGGAACCGTCCAGATTGCCGATAAGCACGACATTGTCATCCGGTTTCTGGTCAGATGTCACCTTCGAGGCTGCCCAGAGCCATTTCCCGTCTTTCTTTATGTAAAGGTCATAGCCTCTTGCGGCGAGTCCTCCGGTGTTGACCGGAAAGCCTCTGTCGAGGTATTTGGTCTTGACCGTTATGGTCTTGGAATCCGTCCTGAACGCCACGGAAAGACCGGCCGACATCCTGACCTGCTTGTTCTCTCCGGCCGTGAACCCCTTGAACTTAACGGTGTCCACCCTGTGGTAAGGGTTAGGAGTGTCGGTCATAAGTTTTCCGACCATAGTAAGGTCGGACGCCTCGGTGAAAGTGTACTTCACCGGTTTTTTCTGCGCGGACATCGTCACTGCCGTGAGTGACAACATCAAGATTGCGATTGTTTTTCTCATATTGTTTTGATATTTGAGCCCACTTGAAATAGTGCCATTTGCCACTTTTTACCCCTTACAGAAGTATCTGCGAGGCACATGTTTTTCAAAAAAACGACTTTTTCAAGTGGACTCATATTTATTAATTTACTATATCATCTAAGGGGTGGTGGCTTTCGATGCCATAGCCTTGGATATTCGCAAGAACAAAATTAGAACTTTTTTCGGTTTTAGTAAGCGTTAAGTAATCATTTTCGCAGAGCGGAGCGGAGTGGTGGTTTGTCGTGGCATTTAACTGTATGATAGTGAGAAGAATAATGGTTTTCGTGGTCGCAAAAGTCGCACCACGAAAATGGCTATTTCTTTGATAATTAGGTTGTTGTCTGCCACGCAAAAAATGGCTATCTTTGCAAGGTTGAATGGCTGTCCTGATTTGCCTGGAATGTTTTTCTGAAACGAAAGATGTTCAACTATCGACAGGCGGATCAAGATGGCTCCTGAATATTTATGAGTCTATATTCATTCTATAGGATATCGAAGCCCTCGGAGGAGAAGATAGCTTCAGAAAAGGTAGAAGGGGAGTACAAGCGTCTGCGGGGGCTCACTTTCTGGGGTGTCACAGGGGCTTACGCTCTCTATTACGTCTGCCGGATGGCGATGAGCGTGGTGAAGCAGCCGTTGATTGATGAAGGAATATTCACGGCCGCGCAGCTTGGCATCATCGGCTCGGCATTCTATTTCGTCTATGCTTTCGGCAAGTTCACCAACGGATTCATCGCTGATTATTGCAACGTGCGCCGTTTTATGGCGACCGGGCTTCTGATTTCCACCGTTGTCAATCTGCTGATGGGTGTGCTTGGTTTGCTCCAAGGGTGGACGGGGACTTCCACGATGCTGCTGTTCATCGTGTTCGCCGTCATCTGGGGAGTCAACGGTTTCTGCCAGTCGATGGGGGCACCTCCGGGAGTCATCAGCCTTTCGCGCTGGTTTCCACTTGACCGCCGAGGCACATATTACAGCATATTCAGCGCCACGCCATATTTGGGTAAGTCTCTATCGGTCTTTGTTTTAGGACTCGTTGTCTGGTGGATCGGCTGGGAGTGCGGATTCATCTTCTCCGCTGTGGCGGGAGTCATCGGCTCGGTGATGATCCTTCTGATGGTCTCGGACACTCCGGAAAGCCGTGGCCTTCCTTCCGTTCAGAAACTGGCCGGCGAGAAACCTCAGAAGGCTGACTCGATGCCAATCAAGGAACTTCAGAAAAAGGTTGTCCGGCATCCGGGAATATGGATAATCGCCCTTTCGAGCGCGTTCGTGTACATCACCCAGCACGCCGTCAGCGAGTGGGGGGTGCTGTTCCTCCAGAAGGGCAAAGGCTTTTCGCTGGCCGGGGCCACTCAGATCATAGCGTTCTCCGAGGCTTTCGGAATAGCCGGTACCGTGCTTGCCGGGTGGCTTTCGGACAAAGTATTCAAAGGGAACCGCTTCATTCCCGTGCTGATTTCCGGGCTGCTTTGCCTGCTGTCGCTCGGGGCCTTCCTTTTCACCGGCGGAGGATATTCATTGAATATCGTCTATGTGTCGGTATTTAGCCTGGCGATTGGTGTGGTCTATTGCACGGTAGCCGGCTTGATGGCTCTTGACATCGTGCCGCGCAAGGCCACCGGGGCGGCTCTTGGAATGGTCGGTCTGGCCAGCTATGCCGCCGCCGGAATCCAGAACATCGTCAGCGGTATAATGATAGACGGGAACGATTTCAATTTCGCCCCCGTCTCCGTCTTCTGGATTGCCGCCTGTCTCCTCAGCTTCCTTATTCCTGTCCTTTCCTGGAAATCTCTACGTCGGCGGTAGGGTAGATCAGATTTTAACCACGTGCCAGTGCGGCCCGAAGCGCTCGAACGAGGCGCGGTCCAGCATCTCCCGGTCGTCCGGGTGGGCGATGCTGATGAGGAGTTTGGCACGTTCCTGAAGCGACTTGCCGTACAGATCCACGGCTCCATATTCAGTGATTATCCAGTGAGCGTCGGCGCGTGGGGTGACCACTCCGGCACCAGGGTTCAGGAACGGGACGATCTTCGCCTTGCCCTTGTTCGTGCGGGAAGCGAAGGCCGTCATCGACACTCCGCCCTCGGACATAGACGCACCCTTCACAAAATCCAGCTGGCCGCCGGTTCCGGAGAATATCCTCGTTCCGATCGAGTCTGCGCAGATCTGGCCTGTCAGGTCCACCTCGGTGGCTGAATTGATGGCCATCATATTCGGGTTCTGGCAGATCACCCACGGATCGTTGACGTACTTGATGTCCTTCATCAGCACATCCGGATTGTGGTCGATGAATGAATATACCTCCTGAGAGCCCAGAAGGAAGGAAGCGACGATCTTGCCCTTGTCGATCTTCTTGTTCGCTCCGTTCACGACACCTTTCTTTATAAGACGCAGGATCCCGTCCGCGAACATCTCTGTGTGCACACCAAGATTTTTGTGGTCAGCAAGTTGCGCGGCCAGAGCGTTCGGCAGGGCACCGATTCCCATTTGGATGCAGGCTCCGTCCGGCACCAGTTCCGCGCAATTCTTTCCAATCAGCACCTCAGTCGGTGTCGGCTCGGCAAAATCCTTGGAAACCAGCGGAGTGTCATCCTTGACAAGGTAGTCGAAAGTGTCAATCGGCACGAGGTCTCCGTAGGCGAACGGCACGTGCGGATTCACGACAGCGATCTTCACACGGGCTGTCTCGATGGCCGCCAGCGAGCAATCCACCGAAGTTCCCAGTGACACCATTCCGTTCTCGTCCGGAGTGGACACCTGCACCAAAGCGGCTCCCAACTTGATGGCACCGCAGCGGTAAAGCTTTTGAGACTCACCCAGATGCACCGGCAGATAGTCCGCGTACCCGGAATTCACGTTCGGGCGCACGTTCGGCCCTACGAAGAACCCCTGCTCAAAAAAGATCCCTGAATATTTCGGATCTGAATATGGAGCCGGCCCTTCGGTGTGGAAGTGGTGGAAATGCAGGTCCTCGACCTCTCCGGCCTCAGCCCTGCGCACAAGCGCGTCAACAAGAATATGCGGCACGCTCGCCACGCTGCTCAAATGAATATGATCGCCCGACTTTATGGCCTTGACCGCCTCGTCGGCTGAAACGTAATGAATCTCTTTCATTGTTATTAATATGTTTGCGGCGGCAAAGATAGTGCTTTTGAGAGTATATTCAAATTCCTGGTACGATAGCCACTTCCGTGGTCTGTCCGTTTCGGGTGTGGAAAGGGTGGTTTTTCACCCGGTAGTGTTGATTTTTCCGGTTTCGGGTGAGAAAGACGGTGTTTTGCACCCGAAGCACTGAAGCGCTGTAGGAAACGCTGTGTGCATATTCAAAGATTTTAGTAATTTTGCAGGATATGATTAATAAGGAAAAGAAATTAAAGGCGTTCGAGCGGGCGTTGGACGTGATGGACAGGCTGCGGGCCGAATGTCCGTGGAACCACGCACAGACCATCGACACCCTCCGGCCTATGACGGTCGAGGAAGTCTATGAGCTCAGTGACGCCGTGATGAAGAAGGATGACGCCGCGCTTGAGAAAGAGCTCGGGGACGTGTTCCTTCACGTGATATTCTACGCCAGGATCGCCGAGGAGGAAGGCCGCTACGACATCGCCGATGTGATGGACAAACTGTGTGAGAAGATGATCTACCGCCATCCCCACGTGTTCTCCACGACCAAAGTGGCCGACGCCGAGCAGGTCTCCGAGAACTGGGAGATGCTCAAGGCTAAGGAAAAAGGAGGCAACAAGCGTATCCTTTCCGGGATTCCGGACGCGATGCCTCCGATCCTGAAGGCGTTCTCGATGCAGGACAAGGCCCGCGGAGTCGGTTTCGACTGGGAGGAGAAGAGCCAGGTCTGGGACAAGGTCAAGGAGGAGCAGATGGAACTTCAGGCCGAGATGGACGCAATGGATTCCGCCACTACTGAGGAGGAGAGAAAAGCCGCCACAGACAGGGCCGAGGAGGAACTCGGGGACTTTATGTTCGCCACCATCAACGCCGCGAGGCTTTACGGCCTCAATCCCGACACGGCCCTTAACCGTACCTGCGACAAGTTCCGCCGCCGCTTCACCTACCTGGAAGAGAACACGATCCGCAAGGGCAAGGATCTTCATCAGATGACTCTCGCCGAGATGGACGAGATCTGGGACGAAGGGAAGGCTAAAGGACTGTAGATCTAAGCTTGCTTGAAGATATTCAGGCGGTCAAGAGGTCTTGGCGACTTGTTTTGAGCAAATAATGTTACTCTCCAAATTAAACTTTGGATGCTCATATTTGTCCAAAACAAGACTATTTCTTAAATTTGTGGATGTCTTCCTGAGAAGGAAGTGTTGTAGAATGGATACTTATGCCTGATTATAAAGTAGTTGAGGTTGTGAGCAGAAGGGATCTGATGAAATTCATCAAGTTCCCTGACAAGTTGTACAAAGACTGTCCTCAGTATGTTCCCGCTCTTCACAGCGACCAGATCAAATCTTTGACCAAAGTCTCCACCCTTTCTTATTGCAAGAGAAAAATGTGGATGGTCATGGATGGCAAGACTGTTGTCGGACGTATTTGCGGAATGATTAACCCTCGTTATAACGCGCTCTATGACAAGAAGAGAGCCCGCTTCGGATGGTTTGACACGATCGATGACTTCGAGGTGGCCAAACTTCTTCTCGGCACCGCCGAGGCGTGGGCCAAGGAGAACGGAATGAACGAGATCCATGGACCTCTGTACTACAACACCCTTGGGAAACAGGGCATGCTGGTCGAGGGCTACGAGAACATCCCGCCGTTCAACTGTCTGTACAACTATCCGTACTACAATGACTTCGTCACAGCCCTTGGCTATGTGAAGGAATGCGACTGGGTGCAGTACAAGATCGCCGCGGACCAGCCTCTTCAGGAGAAGATCACGAGGATCGCGGGACTTCTGAAGCAGAGGTACAACCTGCACGAGGGGAGTCTGAACAAACTCAAGAAGGACAAGAAGATGGTCAGATACTTCTTCGATGTCTATAACGAGAGTTTCGCGAAGTCCGTCTATAACTTCATCCCTTTCACCAAGGAGGAGATTGACGAGGAGGCGAGCGAGGTCTTGAAGTTTGTCTCGGACAAGACTAGCAGCATAATATTCGATGACAATGAGGAACTTGTGGGATTCGGAATCACTTTCCCGACGATCTCGCCGGCTCTTCAGAAGGCGAAAGGCCATCTGTTTCCGTTCGGCTGGTTCCATCTGCTGAAGGCGATGTACAAGTACGACACTGTCGATCTGATGATCAACGGGGCCGTGCCGAAGTGGCAGAACACGGGGGTCTCTTCGATCTACCATTGCACAATGTCGGAGAAATACCGCAAGGCTGGCACGAAATGGGCGATCTCTAACCCGCAGATCGAGTCCAACGGCGCGGTCAACGTCTGGGGCAAGTACGAGCACGAGCTGTTTATGCGCCGCCGCTGCTACCTCAAGTCGATTTAGGAATATACCCGTTCGGTTGCTGAGCTAGTCGAAGCACCGATGGAGAATGATAATAAGGTCACTTCGACATGCTCAGTGACCACGGTCAGGAAACCGGAATTGAAGAAAAATTAACCATTGAATATGGCAGAGAATACATTAGTGGACAAGATCCTGGCTCTCCAGGACAAATACGAGTCGCTTCAGAAGCAGCTTGCTGATCCTGAGGTGATCGCTGATATGAAGAAATACGTCCAGCTCAACAAGGACTATAAGGAGCTGGAGCCTATCATCAAGGCCGGTCTTGAGTACAAGAAGATGGTCGATGAGCTGGCAGAGGCCAAGGACATCATGATCAACGAGAAGGACGAGGACCTTCGCGACATGGCGAAGGCTGAGATCGCCGAGATCGAGCCGAAGATCCCGGAGATGGAGGAGAAGATCAAGATTCTCCTCATCCCTGCCGATCCGGATGACAGCAAGAACGCCATCATCGAGATCCGTGGCGGCACTGGTGGTGACGAGGCCGCCATCTTCGCGGGAGACCTTTTCAGGATGTACTCGAAGTACGCCGAGAAGCGCGGCTGGAAGCTGGAGGTCAATGATGAGACTCCAGGCACGGCCGGAGGCTACAAGCAGATTGTCTTCAAGCTTTCTTCCAACGATGAGGGTGTCTATGGAATCATGAAATATGAGTCCGGAGTGCACCGTGTGCAGCGTGTGCCTCAGACCGAGACTCAGGGCAGAATCCAGACCTCAGCCGCTTCCGTGGCCGTTTTCCCTGAGGCCGGAGAGTTCGATGTTGACCTTAAATGGGATGACATCCGTCTGGATCTGTTCTGCTCGTCAGGCCCTGGTGGCCAGGGAGTCAACACGACATATTCAGCCGTGCGTCTGACCCACCTTCCGACCGGTCTGGTCGTGCAGTGCCAGGAGGAGCGCTCCCAGCTCAAGAACAAGGACCGCGCCTTCGAGGAGCTCCGTACCCGTCTCTATAACCTTGAGCATCAGAAATATCTTGATGAGATCGGCGCGAAGCGCAAGACGATGGTCTCCACCGGTGACCGTTCCGCCAAAATCCGCACTTACAACTACCCTCAGGGCCGTGTGACCGACCACCGCATCAACTGGTCAATGTACAACCTTCCTGTCTTTATGGACGGTGACATCCAGGAATGCATCAACCAGCTCCAGATCGCGGAGAACGCCGAGCGTCTCAAAGAGGCCGGCGAATAGTGTGCCGTGGCACTTAAGTGCTTTATAATCAAGAATAAAAGCAAACTCGTGGTTCTGATTTCAGTACCACGAGTTTGCTTATTGTATTGATAAACAGATTGTTGTCTGCCATATTGGTAAAAAGCCGATTGCCGGCAAGGCAGACTCGGTAATCTACTTCACGATTCCGTTGTACTGCTCACAGACATTGTGGTAACTCTCAAGGTTGCCGATGTCATAGCGGTGGCCCGGCATCTCCATGGCGTGCACGGGAACCTGTGTGGCCAGCCATGCGATGTAGCTGCCCGGGGCGTCTGTGCCGCAACCTGCCGAGATTCCGGAAGGGATCAAACGCGCGTCCTTGCGGGTGTAGAAATAGAACGGGGGACAGCACCAATGCGAGCGAGGCTCTGACGGCTTCTCCTCCATCCCGAGGATCAAGTCCTGATCGTCCACCTCCACTACACCGCATTTGCGAAGGCGCTGCTCCGATGGCTCGAAGAAGCGCATGATGCAGGATGTACCCTTGGCGCTGGCATATTCAATGAATCTCACAAGACTGAAATCCAGAACATTGTCTCCTGCGATGACGAGCATGTCATCATCGAGCCCCAGAGAGTCGATCGCGAACTGGATGTCACGCACGGCCCCCAGACGTGTCTCGTTCGTGGAGGTTCCGTCATCCACCACAGTGATCTTGTCGTCAGGACGTCCGTCAGCCCATTCCGTGAAGTGGCCGGCGAACTTATGGTTGGAGATGACGGCATATTCATCAACCGCTCCGGAAGTCTTGATGTCATCGATCAGCCAGTCCAGAATGGCTTTGTCCCGGACTTTAAGCAGCGGTTTCGGAAAATTCTCCGTCAGCGGGTAGAGCCTCGTGGCATAACCCGCGGCAAGTATCAGGCATTTCATATCTTCACACCGTCAGCGCTGTGGCAGATGCATGCGGAATAATGTCCTTTCAGGTACGGAAATTCGGCAAGGTACTCTGTCTCAACTTTTTTGAATATCTCATCCTTGAACGTCGGGTCGATGAGGGCCATGCAGCAGCCCTTGAATCCGGCGCCGCTGAAACGTCCGCCGTAGATGCCTTCGGTCTGGGTCATGATCTCGTAGATCTTCTTGAGTTCCGGCGAGCCTGTCTCCCATTTCTCGATGGAAGACTTGCCGCTCTCGAAGCTGAGGCGGCCGAATTCCTCAAGATTCCCGCTTCTCCAGGCCTCGGCTCCGCGCTGCACACGGTCATATTCCCCGTACCAGTGCTCGGCACGTCTGCGCCAAGTTTCCGGCAGACGGTCCGCGAACCTGTGGAACACCTCGACCGGAACGTCACGCAGGTTGGTCTCCTCGAACTTGCCGTATTCCATTCCGGCGTAGGCTTTTAGGGCGTAGGCCGCACTGCGGCATTCGTCCACACGCATGTTGAACTTGCTGCCGGCAAGGGTGCGCTCGACACCGCTGAAAAAAATCGCGATCTCGTAAGGCTTCATGGCCGTGGATGTCGGGATGAGCTCGTAGCTGTCATCCTTGGTGTCAAGGTAGAGCAGATGATCTTTTTTAGAATACACCTCGCAGCTTTGGTCCAGCTTTCCGCATGAGACTCCGACATAGTCGTTCTCCGCGGCCATCTCTGTCTTGATCAGCTCGACATCCGAGAGGTGGAGCCCATTGACCGTGCACAGAGCCTTCAGGAAAGCTATCGTGACGGCTGCCGATGAGGAAAGTCCTCCGATTGGAAGCGATCCCTCGATCACTCCGCTGAGACCGACACGGAGCGGGTACTTGGCTCCAAGTTTGAGTGTCGCCCCGCGCAGGTAGTCGGCCCAGTCGCCCTGTTTGGTCTCAGGCACCGAGTTCACATGCCACTGTGCGCGTTTCTCGAACTGGAGCGATGAAAACTCAATGACTCCGTTCTGCTTTGGAGCGAAGGCGATGTGGATTCCCTTGTCAATGGCCAGACCGGTCACCTTGCCGAGCTGGTGGTCGGAGTGTGCGCCCAGAGGGCAGACACGATACGGACAGAACGAGAGCCCTTCCGGCTCCCGTCTGTACGTTTCCCTGAATTTCTGTTCACAAGTCATGGCTCTACAGTCTTGCCTGAAGAGCCTTTCCCTGCTCCTCGTAGCCAGGCTTGCCCAGAAGGGCGAACATGTTCTTCTTGTAGGCCTCGACACCTGGCTGGTTGAACGGATTCACGCCGAGGACATAGGCGCTGACTCCGCAGGCATATTCAAAGAAATAGAACAGGCCGCCGAGGTTGAATGCGTTGATTTTCTCGATTGATACTTCCAGCTGAGGTACTCCGCCGTCGATGTGTGCGAGCTTTGTTCCGAGCTGTGCCATGGCGTTGCAGTGTTCCACGTGCTGACCTGCAAGGTAGTTGAGCTGGTCGAGGTTCTGCTCGTCGCTTCCGATGATAACCTCGCGGTTGCTCTTTTCGATGTTCACGACTGTCTCGAACACTACCCTGTCACCGTCCTGGATGAACTGTCCCATAGAATGGAGGTCGGTGGTGAAGTTCACTGAAGCCGGAAATATTCCCTTGAGATCCTTGCCCTCGGACTCGCCGTAAAGCTGCTTCCACCACTCTCCAAGGTACTGGAACTTAGGATTGTAAGCCACCAGAATCTCGACTTTCTTTCCAAGTTTAGAATATAGGAGGTTCCTCATCGCGGCGTACTGCACGGCTGGGTTCTCCTCACCTTTGACAGCAAGAGCCTTCTCCATCTCGGCGGCTCCGGCAAGCATCTCACGTACATCGAATCCGGCGAGAACGATAGGCAGGAGTCCGACAGGAGTGAGAACTGAGAAACGGCCTCCGACATTGTCCGGAACGACGAATGTCTTGTAGCCTTCCTGTGTGGAAAGGGTCTTGAGGGCTCCCTTGTGGGCATCGGTGATGGCGACTATCCTTTCGGACGCGTCAGTGTAGTTCTTCTCGATGTGTTCCTTCACGATTCTGAAGGCTACAGCCGGCTCGGTGGTGGTGCCGGACTTGGAGATCACGACTGTGGCTACATTCCTCTCGGCCACGAGATCCATGAGCTCGGCGAGATATTCCTCGGAAAGGTTGTTTCCGGCGAATACAACTTCAGGGGCTTCCTTCGCTCCGCTGAGCTGCTTGGCGAAATTGTGTGACAGAGCCTCGATGGCGCAGCGGGCTCCAAGGTAGGAACCTCCGATGCCGATCACAACGACCAGGTTCACTCCCTTTGCCTTCCAGTTGTCGCGTACGGCCTCGCACTCGGCGATAAGCGCTTCCGGTGTCTCGGACGGCAGACGCTTCCAGCCGAGGAAGTCATTTCCCGCTCCTGATTCATTGGCAAGCACATCGAATGCCTCAAGGGCTTTGCCGACATATTCCTTGTAATCCTCGTCCTTGACGAAGGAGGCGCATCCTCCCAAATTGACTTTGATCATATTACTTCTTAATTAAGGTTTACTAACATGACTGCAAAAATAACCATTTTCCGATAAAACACCGAAAGTTATCTTTAGTAAATGAATATGCTGCAGTCTCATTGCCTGGCAGAGGTTCAGATCATCATGCTTGAGCGGATTTCCGCGGCGAGATCCGAGCCTTTCAGGCGTTCCACTATCGCAAGAGCCTCGATTTCCTCGAAATCATCAGCTAAGAATATGTAGGTTCCTTTCATGGTGTAAATGTTAATTTGTTTTTAATCAATTATTTGTGAGATTCTGCCCTCCTGATTGACCGGGAGGGATTCTGCAATTAGTTATCAGTTAGTTCCTTAAGTTCATGCATGTGTCAAAAAAAGCCGGCCACTTCGACAAACTCTGTGACCGGCCCCTTGTTGAGATATCAGGACTCGAACCTGAACTGGCAGAACCAAAATCTGTAGTGCTACCATTACACCATACCTCAGTTCCGTCCGCAAATTTATCTATTTTCCGGCAAATCTGCAAACATTATCTTTTCTCCCGGAAGAAATCAATCATCAGGGCAGAGCATTCGTCAGCCAATACTCCTGACCTTACCTGGGTCTTGGGATGAAGCAAGGAAGGCGTGAACATTGAATAGCCTCTTTTGGGATCCGGCGTTCCGAAGACAATGCGTCCGATCTGAGCCCAGTTCAAGGCTCCTGCGCACATCGGACAAGGCTCCACTGTCACGTACAGTGTGCAGTCGCCAAGATATTTCCCTCCGACCGCTTCGGTGGCGGAGGTGATGGCGATCATCTCTGCGTGCGCGGTAGGGTCGTGCAGCATTTCCGTCATGTTGTGTCCGCGGCCTATGATCCGTCCCTTGCAGACGATCACCGCCCTGATAGTGGGAAGGTTACAGCCAAAGGCAAGGGTGTCCGCCGTGAGACGGAATCTGAAGGAAGCCGGCGGCAAACATCTGGTCTGACGGACAGAAATCCGATAAAAGGCCTAAGGGTGAGGATAAGATTGCAAAAGAAATCGAAGTCCGATAACTATCCGGAATCGCCCAAGGTAAATCGGGCAGACATAAGATGGAAAGAGTATGTCCATAACTGGAGAGGTCTCGCAGGCGAGCGAAAGCGAGCGGTAACAACGAACTGCGAGAAGTCAGCAGAGGCCATAGTACCTGCCTAATATCGACACGCAGGGAAGGGCCGAACTTTATCTGAAGTAAGAAGCTGTTTTGAATTGTTTGAAATGTTCTTTGAGGTGAAAAATCTTCATTTTCTTCCCGCTTCTTCAGTCAGATAGCACCGCTATCTTCCTTGGAAGAAGCGGTCGAAACTGAAGTTTTTCACTCTCAAACCTTCAAACAAACAATTCAAAACAGCTTCTAAGTCTAATGAAGAAACTCTATGGAGGAAAGAAAGCGGAAAACGAAAGTAGGAAGAAAACTACTTCGTTTTCCTCCTACTCGATTGTTGGAATGTCGCTTCGACAGGCTCAGCGGCACGAAACCTACTTCCCCATCTTGGACAACAACTTCTTAGGGTAGTTGGTGCAGATGGCTTTCATCTTAGACGCATAGGCGATGTAGTAATCCATCGTGACATCGTCATCGGCGTTGAACACGCTCACGTCCACACCGGCCTTGTTGAACTCCTCGATCGTGAGGTTTCCTCCACCCTGCTTCATGAACTCGGTGGAAAGGTTCGCCCATTTGTAGCCCCTCTGGGTGTACTCTGAGGCGGACTTGTTGGCCATCCAGCCGATGTTCGAGCCAACCGCGGTGGCGTATGAATATGACGATGCCATCACGGTTGCGTTGGACGTGCAGATGAACTCAACGAAATTCTGTGCTTTCTTCTTCTTGATGATCTCGCAAGCCTTGCGGCAGGCGTTGATCGGATACGCCGACATTCCGCTGATGTTCTTGATGTCCAGCCAGAGCCTTGTGCAGCTTCCTGCCTTCATGACTTCGTCCAGAAACATCTCCAGATCAGGAACCGTCTCTCCGTTCGCCAGTTTTCCGGCCGCCCTGATCTGTTCCAAGGTGGCTTCCCATGGATGCAGTCCGTTGATCCTGTAGTCGCCGTCAGCATGGGCGACGACTACTTTGTCATCTTTTGTCCAGTAGATGTCACACTCTGAAGCGTAACATTTAAGGCTCATCGCATATTGCAACGAGGCGATGGAATTGTCGGGAAACGCTATGCCGGCTTCCGATGCTCCACCCCTGTGGGCTACGACGATATTGCCGCAGTCAGCAGGCTTGTCAGCGACCTCACCGGGCGTCTCACCCGGATCGTCAGGCCACACAGGCCCTGGATCCGGTTCGTCCTTGCTACATGATGACAGGCACAGGAGACTTGCCGCCAGAAATGACCAAATCAGTTTTATTGATTTAATTCTCATATTCTTGATCTTTGATTATTTGTAGTTCTTGACACAGCGGAACGGCATGATGGCCTGGCCGTTGTCGATGTTTGTCATCTCGGCATAGGTCGCAGTGTTGTCCAGGATCACATTGATTCTGTAAAGAGCCTTGTCCGAGAAGAACAGAGGTACCCACACTTGTGCCCTGACACCGTAGCACTGGTAGCCCTGGGTCATGTAGCGCCAACCGAGCGGGAAGTACTCGAATCCGAACTCGTCGGCTCCGTCTGACACCGCCGCTGACCACCAGGTCTTGTTCCTGAGCCATGCGGCGAGGTTGCCGATACCTCTTGGTGAGACCGGATTGTTGTTGACGGCTGTGCCCGAGGCTGTTGTGAACTGTTTGTAGGTGATCTGATCCTCCCTCAGAGGATAAGAGTGTCCGGCTGACGCCTTGCTTGCGGCGTATGCCAGGTCAAGCCAGTCGGAGGCGTTGGCGATGTGCCAACCGTAAGGACATATTCCTTGAATCTGCATCTTGAGGGTCGGGTGGTTCTTCTCGTCGGTGGTGTTGTCGCCGCTGAATGTGTCCGCCGACTTGTTGTCGAGGTACTCGATCGTGTAGTTGTCTCCTACCGCGTCGGTGATCTCGCTGCCGGCGGTCCATCCCTTAGGCACCACCTCTTTACGGGCGAAGCCGATGCCGTTGGTCGGGACGCCTGTCACGATTTCGGAGAACGCATAGATTCGGCCGCGCTCATCGCTTCCTTCGAGTTGTCCTCCTATCTCGGTGCATTCGTAGGCCATGTTCAGTTTCGGATCATCCCAGGATGAAGGGAATGCGCTCGCGCCGTAACCACCTGTGCCTTTCGCTCCGACACCTGTAGCGGACGGAATCATAGGAGAGCCGAGTCTCGGCTTGATGTCGCCACCGTTCCAACGCATGTTCTCGACCATCCAGACCTTCATGGAACCGTCTCTGGCAATGAAGGCCTTTGTCTTGTACTTGGACACTTCGGAGTCCGGCATGCTGTTCAGCGTTGATATTCTGCTCCAATTCCATGTCTTCTCGTTGAAGTTCACCACCAGGGAGCGCAGACCGTCCACATCGATTTCCGGGCCCTCCGGCATAGCGGACGCGGCGGATTCGATCGTGGTGACAGAACCATCCTTCGCAAGCGCGTAGCAAGGGTATGACAGCACACGTGAATCCTGATTGAACATCACGGTGTTGGCCCCGGCCTTTGCGTTCATGAAGTAGGCTTTGACGCTGTAGATGTCCTCGCTTTCCTTTGTCATCTGCAAGGCCTTGTCGATCTCAAGGCCGGCGGCCGATGAACCGTACATGAAGTAATATATGTCTGCCGCGAGCTGTGTCACAGGCACATCCACGGATGCCATGCTGGTCTCTGCCGAACCTACGGTGATGTGGAGCACGGCCTTGCGGACATTGACATGGTCGTTCCATCCGGAAGCGATCAATTTGACGGAGCCAGCTTCGGTGGCCTCGCAGGACAGCCAGTCCTTGCTCTCACCTTCGTAGTCCACGGTGAATGAATATTCGTCCCCCATGTTGGTCGTGTAGCTGATTGTCTGCTCACCTCCTTCGGCGAAGAACTCAACATCTTTCGTGTCAGTGGACACGGCGGCGTCAGCCTTCTCGCCTTTCTGGGTGAACTCGAAAGCGCGCTCGGTTCCGTCGGCTGCCTTGATTGTCAACGAGAATGACCTCTTATATTCAGGATTGGCCTTCATCTTGACCATCAATCCTTTCCCTGTGTAGGTCCTGGAATCACCTTCGTAAGTTCCGATGAAGTCCTCGGAGACATCCGTGACACTCACCTCGGCGCATTGCTTCGGATCCTCAAGGGAATAGTCCCAACCGATGCCGTTGATCTTGTCGCCTTGCACGATTGTGACGATGGCGCGGTAAGCGTCCTCGCCGTCCTCGGTGTTACCGCTGGCGGTGAACACAGGAATATCCTTGGACAGCGCGATTCTTGTGGCGGAATCTATCTCGGACGGGTCTGTCTTTTCCGCGCAACCTGACAACGCGAGCATTGAAAGAGCGGCGGCGTACATGAATATATTCTTGAATCTCATGATAATAGTCATTTAAGTAAGATCATTAGTCCCATCCTTCCGTCTGGGTCAGTTTATGGTTCTTGTTCCTTGCGGACTTGGAGATAGGCCATAGCAGGATGTTCGGATTCTTCTGCTTCTTGGCGAGCAGCTCCGGGTTGTAGTCCCAGATCTTGTCCAGACGGATGAGCGGCCACCAGATGATGCCTTCGGCAGGGAACTCGAGGAAATATTCATTGACAAGTGCCTCCAGGACGGCGTCCCTTGTGGCGGTCTTGTAGAAGTCCTCGATTCCGTAGGCCCTTTTAGCGATGATGTTCAGAGAGGCCAGAGCTCCGGCATAGTCCTTCTTGTAGTACTTCAGTTCCGCGTCCATCATCACAGCGTAGGCGTAGCGGTAGTAAAGAAGGTCGCAGTCGTTGATCACGGGCTGCTTTGACATGTCTCCGAGGAACTTGTTCGGCCAGGTAAGGGTCTGTCCCGAGGCACCGTAGGCCCCTTCGCCGAGGTTGCATTCCACTCTGGAGTCGTTGTGGTCGGCCTTGCTCTTGTTCAGCACATCGATGAACTCCTGCGAGTAGCACCACCACTGTGTTGAGCTCACCGGTACCGGTTTGTTCCTGTACTGCGCGGCTATGAGGTTAGTCGGGTGGTAGAAATAGCTGTAGTAACCGCCGGTGATCTTCTCCTTCTGGTCGTTCAGGAGGGCGAAGACAACCTCAGAGTTGCATTTGTGATCGCGGCTGAACACCTCTGAATATTTTGGAAGAAGCTTCCCTGAGGAGATCCCGATCGCTGACAGAGCCTCCGCGGCAAGGTTCAGGTACGAATCCCCACCGTCCTGTGTCGTGTACATCCAAAGCCCGTACTCGGCTTTAAGCATGTTCACAGCGTCGGCTGTAGCGAAGTATTTGTCTCCTCCGAGGTAGGCGGAGTTGGCCACCGCTGTCTCTATGTCCCTGCCGATCTGGGCATAGACATCAGCCTTAGGGGCGCGCTCCGGGTAGGTCTCCGGCTGGTTCACGGACTCGATAGGCACGAGGTTCAGCGGAACGTCTCCCCACAGTCTGGCTGCCCAGAAGTAGCAATATGCCCTTGCGAACGCAGCCTGGCCGATCGCGAATCCTTTCTCGGATTCGGTCATGTCAACCTTGTCGGCGTACTTGAGCACGGCATTGGCCTGGTCGATGGTGGTGTAAAGTCCTGACCAGGCGGTCGATCTCGTGGAGGCGTTCATCGTGCTGGTGCGCACGGAGATCATGTCGTTGTCCTGAACCCTGGATTCAAGGCTTGGACCCCACATATAGTTGCCGACACGTGCCTCGCCCCAGTAGAAGACGTTGATGTAGCCGTCAACGAAATTGGAACGCATGCGCTCGTAGATCCCGTAGGTGGACTGGATGACATCTGTTGATGTCGTCCACATGTTGCTGGCGGACAGCTTGTTGTCCTGCATCACATCAAGATCCCCGTTGCAGGACATCATCGATGTGGCGGCCGAGATCATCAGAATATATTTCAGAATGCTCTTGTGTTTCATAATTAGAAGGTAATCTTGACATTGAACAATATCTTTCTCGCCGCCGGAGCGATGCTTGAGTTGGCGGACGCACCGGTGGACACAGATGAGTACATCGAGTCTCCCGATCCGGTTCCCATGCCGGTCTCAGGGCTGATCGAGCCGGAGACACCTGTCCAGTAGTAAAGCGTGTTGCCGGTGACCCCGACAGTCAACTTCTTGATCCACATATTCTTGACCCATCTCTCCGGGAAGTCGTAGTAGAGGGAGACATCGCGCAGACACAGGTAGTCGGCTTTCTCGACGTTGAAGTCGGAGGCACGGGAGAAGTTCCTGTTGCCATAGTCAGGGTCGTTCGGGAAGAATCTCGCGTACTTGGCGTTGTCGTCTCCTGGGTAGCGCCAGCAATCATAGACCATCTTGTCCAGATTGGAGTTGCAGTTGCCCAAAGTGCTCTGGAAGAAACGTGATTTCATGTAGTTGTAGATCGAATGACCGAGGGCGTAGTCAAGGTAGAACGAGAATGACAGGTTCTTGTACTTGAATGTGTTCATGATTCCGCCGATTGAGTGAGGCATCACGTTTCCGAGGCAGTACATGTCCTCCTGGTCGATCTGCTCCCTGCCGTCGGCCGTCTTCTTGGAGCCAGGACGGTTGCACCACTCGTAGTCACCGGCGTCCTTGCGTCCCTGGATGGACAGGCCGTCGGACCTGCGGTAGCCGTGCGACTGGCTGTCGTACAATGCGGCCGCGGCCTCGGCGTCATTCTGGAGAATATGTGAGATCTTATAGCCCCAGATGCGTCCGAGAGGCTCTCCGACAGCCGTGCCGCCGAAGCGCTCGCCGCTCTCTGACATGGTGTAGCCACCGATTCTCCAGGCGTCCTTGCCGTTGAGGTCGGTGTACTTGTACTCGTCCGGAAGCGACAGCACCAAGTTCTTGTTGAATGAATATGTAAGGCCGGTGCTCCAAGTGAAATTCTTGGTCTGGATGTTGACAGAGTTCAGTTCGATCTCGAATCCGTAGAACCTTGCGCTTCCGACGTTCGCCTTCACGGAGCCGAGGGATCCTGTGTCTGGAAGGGTGATGCTGAAGAGCATGTCGTCCGTCCTCTTGTTGTAGTAGTCCATCACGAGACGGAGACGGTCGTTGAAGAATCCGAGGTCAAGACCAAGGTCCAACTGGGTTGTGGTCTCCCATTTCATGTCTTTGTTCTGCATCGTGGAAGGCAGAAGGGTTGACTGCCCGCCATACAGAGACGAAGAGAACGCTCCGTAGGTGTCGTAGAGCCCGATTCCGTTGTTACCGGTCTGGCCGTAGGACGCGCGGAACTTGAATGTGTTCATCACGCTTTTGTCCACATCCCAGTACGGCTCCTCGGAGATGATCCATGCCAGCGATCCGGCCGGGAAGAATCCCCATCTGTTGCCCTCGGCGAACTTGGAGGAACCATCAGTCCTGACCGTGGCCGAGAGAATGTACCTGTTGTCGTAGTTGTAGTTGACACGACCGAAGTACGAGATGAGCACTTGCTTGGTGTCCTGGTTGGAGGCCGTGAAGTTGACTCCGGAATCCAGGATCGGAACCTTGTCGGAGACTGAGCCGGTGGCGTTGGCGGTAAGATACCAGTACCTCCATGACATATAGTCGTAGCCGGCGGTGGCGCTGATGTTATGCTTGCCGAACTCCTTGTCGTAGCTCAGGTAGGCGGTGAAGGAATCCTTCAGCGTCTCTGTCCTGGTCTCTGTTGTGGAACGGTCCGTGGAGATGTAGTTCATCGTGTTGCCGACCTGGCCGTAGGCGTAGTAGCTTCCACGGTAATTGTCGTCGAACACGGCGTACTGGGCTGTGGCCTTGAGGCCGTCGAAAATGCTCCACACGAGCTTGAAGTTGCCACCGAAGCGGTTCTGGGCCATCTCCCTGTCGTAGAAAGCATCGTAGAATGACGCTGACTGCTGGTTCTTGTTGCTTCCGCCTGTCACCCATCTTCCGTCCTCGTAGAACTCCTTGTTCACAGGGCTCATCATGAGGCCTCGTCCGATGGCGTTGAAATAGTTGCCGGTCAGCGGGTTCTTCACTGACCTTGAGAAGTCGAAAGTCGTTGACGCCTCCAGGTTCCTGGTGATGTTGAAGGACGTGTTGCCGTGCATAGTGAACAACTTGTAGCCGCTCATGGCCACCATGCCGTCATCCTGAAGGTAACTTACCGAGGCGGCGTACTTCATGTTTTGTGAACCGCCGTTCACTCCGACATATTCCTTGTGCCATAGCGCGTTGGTGAACCACTGGCTCTGCCAGTCGGTGTCGGTGAAGGTCAGCACCTTCTTCGGATTGATCGGGTCGTACATCCACTGCCAGCCGGACTGCAGCTCCTCGCCTTTCTCCATGTATCTGGTTGTGTAGATGTCCGTGCTCTTGTTGCCTGTTCCCGCGGCGTTGGCTCCGTCCAGAATCAACTGGCCGTTAGGGCCTTGCGCGATCGCGGGACGGACAAATGACAGGAACTCCTTGGCGTTCATCAGATCCCATCCGCGGGAAGGGGAGGACCAGCCTACCTGCGCGTCGAAAGTGATCCGTGGCTTCTCCCATGAATTGCCTTTCCTGGTCGTCACGAGAATCACACCATTGGAGGCGCGGGCTCCGTAGATGCCGGCCGAGGCTGCGTCCTTCAAGACCTCGATGGACTCTATGTCGTTAGGGTTGAGGTCGTCCATGTCCCTGGTCACGCCGTCCACGATGACGATAGGGTCGTTGCTCAAGGTGATCGAGGAACCTCCACGGATCAGAAAGCGTGGCGCATTACCTGAGACCGTGTTGTTCGTGGCCACCCTGAGGCCGGTCACCTTTCCTTTGAGAGCGTCGCCGACGGAGGAGACAGGTGCGGCGTAGATGCTGTTGCCGTCCACCTTGGAGATGGCTGTGGTCAAGGTTTTTCTGGATTGGGTACCGTAGCCGACGACCACGACGTCATCCAACACGTTGGCGTCCTCGGAGATCATCACATCGATCACCCCGCGTCCGTTGACCTTCTCATCGTGATTCTTGAAACCGATGAATGAATATTCCAGGACATCGTCGGCGTTGACTTCGATGGAGTACTTTCCGTCAAGGTTGGTGTTCGTGCCGATCGTCGTGCCTTTGACGAGGACACCGGCTCCGGCCAACGGCTCTCCCGAAGAGTCCTTCACCGTTCCTGTCACCTTGATGACATTTCCCTGTTTGGCCGCCGGCCGCTCGTAGGTCAGCACGACCGTGCTGTTTGTCATCTTGTAGCGGAATCCGGACACCTGATGTCCGAAAACGTCATCCAGGATGGACGCCAGAGACTCGTTCCTGGCGTTGATGCTGATGTCTCCCATCTCTTTCCGAGCCAAGGCTGACTCGTAGGAGAACAGGATTCCAGTCTTCTTCGTGAACTCTTCGGTGAAGGACTTCACAGTGGCGGACTTTACCGTCAGACTGAAACTGTAGGTCTTCCCGGTGTTTGTCTGGGCCGCCGAACCCGGCGCGAGGCCGAAGAACGTGGCCAGAACCACCGCAAGGACACCCAGTCTTAAATAGATTGATTGTCTCATGTTTTTGAGTAGTTATTATGTTTGGTACTTAGTCTTTATCCAAAGTCTTTCCGATGACCTTCAGGCGCACTCCTGTCAGTTCCTCGACCGCCTCCATGAGTTCGCCGGCGTCATCGGTGCGTTTGTAGTTGAGGTTGTATTTCTTCGTGGTGTCCACCGGTGACAAGGCCTGGACCTTGATTCCGTACATCCGCTCGATGTGCGAGATGATGCCGTCGATCGACACTTGCTGGAGCGTCACCTTGTTGTAATGCTGCACGATGTAAGGTTCGGCCGCCATAGGGGTGACCTCGATGTCTCCGGTCTTGGCGTCGAACTCGGCCATCTGATCCGGGGACAGCCTCACAAGTCCTTCACCTTCAGGACTTTGCAGCCTGACGGATCCCCTTTCAAGGAGTACCGACACTTTGCCGGCCTCGCTGTCCGACTTGACGCAGAACGCGGTTCCAAGCACCTTCACTTCAATTCCCCGCGCCTTTACGACAAAAGGATGGAGCGTGTCCCTGTGGACATCGAAATAGGCCTCGCCGGTCAGTTTCACGATCCGTTCGGACCGGTCCTTGGTGGAACCGTACAGGATCGACGAGTTCCTGCTCAGCCAGACCTTCGTGCTGTCATCCAGCATCATGGCCGACACGTCGTCGGAGATATTCGTGAATGCGGAATATTCCCGAAAGTAATCCGCGTCCGTCCGAAAGTGGCGGTAGGTGCCGGCTCCGATGACGAGCGCGGCGGCCACGGAAGCGGCTGCGAGCCAGGTCGCCTTGCGCCTCCGGCCTCTCCCTGATTGAACGGTGAATATCCCTCCGCTCTCCTCCGCGTCTATCCTTGCGTTGAGGCGGGACAGCATCTTGTCTGTGGCGTCGTCCCCGCCCAAGGCCGACGAGGCGTTGCGCATCGCTGACAAAGCGGCGAAATCCTCCCGGTTGGACTGACTTGCCTCCAGCCACTCGACGAGGGCGGATTTCTCGTCGTCGGTCGCGGTTCCGCTGAGATAGCGGTGCACGAGCCTGAGTATCTCTTCTGGAATTTCCATTTTCTGATCGCATTAATTATGTCTGTCAATTATTATACACACTTTATGAAGAAATCACCTAATGAAAACGTGATTATTTTCCGCAAAGGCATTTTTTGTCCTTGTCGAGACTTATGATTCGATTTTATTGACTATTTTTGCGCTCACCAAGGCTTGTTATGAACCGTACAGAATTAATAACCGGAATACAGAATGGCGACAGAGAGGCTTTCAACGACTTCTGCAAGGAAGAGTTGCCTGTGCTGATGTCGTATGCCAGGATCTTCCTGCCGGAGGAGTGGGCGGATGACGCTGTGCAGGATGTGCTGTTCTCGTTCTGGAAAAACCGTGAGAGACTGTCGGAAGGGACTTCGGCGAGGGGGTATCTTATGAAATCTGTCTATAACAGGGCGATGAACTATCTTAGGAAAGAGAATCTGTCGCGCCAGTACAAGGAATGGAATGATGCCCGGATTGCGGTTCTCTGCCTTGAGGGTGGTGATCCCGAGCGCAATCCAGCCATAAGGAACCTGTTCGACAAGGACTTGAGGAAGAATCTCGAGGATGCCATCACCAGCCTGCCGCCCAAGTGCCGCGAGGTCTTCATGATGAGCTACATCGAAGACCTTCCGAACAAGGACATCAGCGCGAGGCTCGGGATCTCCCTCAGCACCGTTGAGAACCACATATATTCCGCGTTGAAGCAGCTTAGGGTGGCGTTGGCCAAGGACAAAGCCTTCCTGCTGTTCACCCTTCTGCCTTATCTGGGCGACCTTCTGGGCGGAATGCCGGACTGAAATCAAATCATCAAATTTTTATGAATATGAAAGGATATATTCTTTTGGCGTCATTGCTGCTTCCTGCGGCGCTGATGGCGCAGCCGGCGACCTCCGGACAGTACACTTACACCGGAGCGCCCGTTAACCTTACCGAGCACACGTTCAAGTGCGACCATCTGCTCAAGCTTCAGGGCACCGACAAGGAGGCTTACCAGGGGATGGACATCTGGGGAGACTACATCTTCAGCTGCCAGAACTCCGGTTGGCTGACCGTCTATAAGATTGACGGAGAGAAGATCACCAGAGAGTGCAAGCCGTTCAAGCTTGCCAGCTACGACAAGGTGAACCATGCCAATGTGGCCACTTTCGGCCGCACGTTCTATGACAAGGATGACCGTTTCCCGCTTCTGTACGTCAGCCAGTGCAACAGGAATCCGATCAACGGACGCAAGGACGTGCTTTACATCGAGCGTGTAGCCAATGATCTCAAGTCATCCGAACTGGTCCAGACGATCTACTTCAAGGACACCGACCATCTTTTTGGCTACGCCCTTCAGTGGGTCATCGATCCGGACAACAATTACCTTTACGGTTACGGCAACACAGTTGACAACACCAACGCCCTGAACCGTCACCGCATCGTGAAGTTCCGCATCCCGAAACTGAACGAGTCCACGGACGGCCTCGTGACCCTGACAAAGGATGATTTGTTGGAGAATTATCTGATCGAGGACACCTACCAGACTCATTTCAATCCGATCGGCCAGGGCCTTTTCATCAAGAACGGCCAACTTTTCATGCCTACCGGTTTCGGCAAGGAGAAGCAGCCTTCGATCCTCTACGTCTGGAATCTGAACACCCGCACCATGCAGAATGTCATCGATTTGACGAAAGCCACCTTCGGTGAGCTCGAGGACTGCGCCTACTACAAGGGCGACCTCTACATCCAGGCTCAGGGTGATCTGTTCAGGCTCACTTTCTGATTCCCTACGCTTCGGGTGCTGTAGAAGCGCGAATCACAATGAATCCCGCTCGTGGAAGGACATCTGCCTCTCTGCAAGCGGGATTCTTGAATATACTCGCTCGTGGCGTCTGTCAACGTTTCCCTTTGAAGAAGTCGGTCATCAGGGCGGAGCACTCCTCGGCGAGGACTCCGGCCTGAACCTGTGTCTTGGGGTGGAGCAGGGAAGGGGAGTACAATGAATATCCCCGCTTGGGGTCGAGTGCTCCATAGACTATGCGGCCGATCTGTGCCCAGTTCAGCGCGCTGGAGCACATGTTGCACGGCTCCACGGTGACGTACAGTGTGCAGTCATTCAGATATTTACCGCCGACGGCTTCTGTGGCGGCGGTGATGGCGATCATCTCGGCGTGCGCCGTGGGGTCATGGAGCCTTTCGGTCATGTTGTGGCCCCGGGCTATAATCCTGCCACGGCATACTATCACCGCCCCGATGGGGATCTCGTCCTCCTCAAAGGCCAGCTGAGCTTCCTTGAGGGCTTCCGTCATGTATTTCTCGTCGATGTCCATAATGAATAAGCTCAACAAAAAAGACAGGCCTGATAGACCTGTCTCTAAACGTCGTCAGACTGACTTGACTACCACCTGTCCTCAGATGATACTGTCAGCTTCTTGCGTCCGTGGCGGCGACGGGAAGCGAGTACGCGGCGACCGTTGGCGGTGGCCATTCTCTCACGGAATCCGTGCTTGTTCACGCGCTTGCGTCTGGATGGTTGAAATGTCCTTTTCATATCTACTAATTTTTTATATATTCCAAAACGGACTGCAAATTTAATCCTTTTGCCCGTAATTTCAAAATATTTTTGTGTCTTGGATTCAGAAGCTGTTTTTCAATGGAAAAATTAATTGTCAGCAACGACACTTTCTTCGAGGAGGTCATCGCCTTGCTGCGGGAAGGAAAGAAGGTCACGGTCCCCGCGAAAGGGGAGAGCATGCTTCCGTTCATAGTCGGCGGAGTTGACTCGGTGGTTCTTGAGGGGGTCGATGGAGGATCGCCGGCGGGAACCGTCCTGAGGACAGCCAATGTCGGAGATCATTTCCTCGTCAGTGGCCTCTGGATTCCCCATCCTCAGATTCTCGCGTACCGTACCGCTGAACAAGGTGTTCCCCTGCGGCACGTAGGACAGGTTGCGGCGCGTGGCCTGTGACGCCGGAACCTGCCTGCTCAGCTCGACCGTAGGGTTCTGAATCTGAGCCACAAGCTGAAGAAACGCGGTCACATAGCCTGCCGCGAACCCGGTCTGTACCGCCGCTACCGACTCTTAGGTGTGTGAATATCCTCGCACCTGGAATGCCAACTCGCTGGCTGTCAGATGGATGATGTTTCAGGTGCGTATGATTTCTCGCACCTGGAAGTCCGGAACTCCAACAGAACGCTTTGTACTGAGGCATACGCCTGAAATTATTTCACATAAGAAACTCCGACATATCCTTGCCGGCGAGGAGGCCGTCACGGATCTCGGTGGAGGAGATGTCCACTATGGGAGCGTCTATGACCTCTATGTTGTAGGAGCGGAGGAGGGTTTCCTCAAGGCTTCTCATTCCGTCTGGGACAATCTCTTCGGAATCAAGGACATAGGGTGCGGGGAAATCCTTGCACTCCTCGATCAGCTGACGCTTGATGCTGTCCACGTCGTAGCCTTTGCGCGGATAGACAGTCACACCATATTCAGAAAGAATTCTCGGAAAATCTCTCCAGCGGCGGATGCTCTGAAGGTTGTCGGCGCCGATGACAAGCGTGAAGTCGTTGTCCGGCTCCCGCTGCTTGAGCGCGTCAAGAGTCCTGATCGTGTAGTGCGGCGGATCCATCCTGAGCTCGATATCGTCCACCCAGACGTGCAGCTCAGGGTGACGCTTGACGGCGGCCACGGCAGCCTCGTAGCGGCTCTCGCCGGATTCGGCGCTGATTGAATCCTTCAAAGGGTTCTTCGGGGACACAACGAGATACACCCAGTCATATTCCTTCTCCCTGGTAAGGTACTCCATTATGGCCTGGTGACCGATGTGCAGGGGATTGAAAGACCCCGAATAGACGGCTATCTTCACGGATTCCTTAGATGAATGTTGAGTAGTTCAGCTTTCCATCGTCAAGAAAGTCCTCGACAACCTTTTCCACCTCGGCGAACGCGGTCTTTAGGTCATCGTTGACAAGCACATAGTCGAATTTCGGAGCGTAGGTCATCTCCTCGGCCGCCTTGGCGACACGCTCCTCGATGGCCTCCGGGGAGTCGGTTCCTCTTTTGACGAGCCTTTCCCTTAGAGCCTCCACGGACGGAGCCTGGACGAATATGGACAGAGCCTTGTCTCCGAAATATTTCTTGAGATTGACTCCTCCCTTCACATCGACATCGAATATGATGACGTGGCCGGCCGCCCATATTCTTTCGACCTCAGACTTGAGAGTCCCGTAGAAATGATCCTCGTAAACTTCCTCATATTCAACGAAAGAGTCCTTGGCGATCAGCTCGCGGAACTTCTCCGGGGTGACGAAGTGATATTCCTTGCCGTCCCGCTCGGCGCCGCGCGGAGCCCTTGAGGTGGCGGAGATCGAGAACTCCATCTGATCCTTGTATATTCCAAGAATGTGGTTGACTATCGTGCTTTTGCCGGACCCCGACGGGGCGGAGAAGATCAATACTCTGTTGCTCATTTGATTTATGAATATTTTCGTGTGTCTGCAAAGGTATCATTTTTTGCGGAAAGTTCAGAATCTTCTGTGAAAATGTGAGGAAATATGCCCGTAATTCTCTCAGCCAACGGCCGTACCGGGTGGTTAAACGTTTTAGTAAAATAATTGATTATTAAAAAATTATGTTTATATTAGCCCCCGCTTTGGTAAGTGGCGAACAATAAGTCGCTACCGGTCAAGATGTTGTTTGTATTTCTTGAACAACTTTTTAAGTAAAGATTTATATACGATTGACAGGTATGTATAATAGATGTTTGACCACTGTCCTTTCGGCTTTGCTGGCGTTTTCCGCTTGGGAGATGCCGACGCTTTGTGGTGGCGGATACGCCATTGCGCAGACCCAGGACCGGCAGGGGAGACTTGTGAAAGGAACCGTCACCTCGAATGACGGCGAGCCTCTGGCCGGGGCTTTTGTCTATGTGAAGAACTCAAAACTGGGTGTGAACACCGATCTTGACGGGCATTACGAGATAGCGGCCCCGGCGGAGGGGAAAAGCTATGTGCTTGTCTTCCAGTTTCTAGGTATGACCACCAAAGAGTTTACGGTCTCCGGGCCGAAGACCTTGAATGTCAGCCTTATGGACGATTCAAGCCTTGAGGAGGCCGTCATCGTCGGAGCCTATGGTGTCAAGCAGAAAAAGGAGGATATGATCGGCAGCGCCTTTCAGGTCAACGCCGACGCTCTCAAGGACAAGCCTAAGGCCAGGATTGACAATATCCTGAACGGACTTGTGCCGGGACTCCTTGTGGAGAACAATACCGATGCGGCCGGTTCGACAAGAGGCCGTCTTAATGTAAGGGTCCGCGGCAACGCCTCCCTGTCGGCTTCCAACGAGCCGCTGTGGATAATTGACGGCGTGCCTACCTACACGGGTGGAAGAAACAACCTGATGCCTGGAATGTCCACCTCTGTCTCACCTCTTTCATTGATCGATCCCAACGACATCGAGAGCATAACCGTCCTCAAGGACGCGGACCAGACCACGATCTACGGAGCCAACGGCGCGAACGGAGTCATCCTCGTCACGACCAAGAGGGGAGTGGCCGGGAATATGCCGCTGAAGGTCTCGGCTACAGTCAATTATGGAGTGGCCGCTCCTGACAAAAGCACGATGGTCAAGGTGATGAACGCCTCGCAGTACCTTGAGGTGGCGAAGGAAGCGTGGGTCAACGGCGGCAACAAGATGTCCGACTTCCCTTACCAGGACAACGACTACAACTCCTACAGCACCACCTCGACCGATTGGTTCAATGAATATATAGGGTTGGGTTCGACGCTTTATGCCTCTCTGTCCCTCTCGACCGGTACCAAGAAGGCCAAGACCTACGTCTCAGGATCATATTACCGCAACGAGAACACTGTCAAGACCGATGAGTCCCAAAGGTTCTATCTCAGGATGAATCAGGACTATGACCTTACCGAGCGTCTGAAAATGGGCGTTTCGCTTATGGCGACCTACAACAACGATGATCTTTTCCCTCTCAGCTATGAGTATCTGGAAAACCTTCCGATCTTCTCTCCGTACCTGGAGGACGGCAAGACCTGCAGGCTTTACAACAAGATCTGGAGCGACACGGGCAAGGATTTCATAATGAAGAAGTTCCTCGGCAACAAGCTGCCGAACAGGGAGTACAACGACAACATCCAGAACTCCCTGAAGACCATCGGCAACTTCAAGCTGGACTGGACCATCATCGACGGCCTCAAGTTATCAAGCGTGTTCGGGGTCGAGTACCAGCACCATCACGGAAGTCTGTACTATTCCCGTCAGACATTGGCCGGGATGCTGGACGGCAAGCCTGTCGGAGAGTCCCGCAGGGAGGACGCCACCTATTTCAACTGGACAAACACCAACAAACTGGACTTCTCCAAGAAGTTCGGAAGGCACTCCGTAGGCGTTTACGCGGGTCTTGAACTTCATCATTCCGGCTACAACACCGCCTACGCCTCCGGTTCGGGCTTTATGAACGACCACATCAAGGAGATCAGTTATGCCGAGAAGGACACTCGTACCGGCGGCAGCTCGGCCTCGGTCTCAAGGACGATGTCCTATTTCGCGAGGGGAACATATTCCTACGACTCACGGTATTATATTTCCGCCAACTTCCGCCGTGACGGCAACTCGTCTTTCGGCAAGTACAAGAGATGGGCGCGGTTCTGGTCGGTAGGCGCTTCCTGGAACATCCACAAGGAGGCGTTCTACGATGTGGACTGGCTGAAGGTGATGAAACTCAAGGCTACCTATGGCACGTCCGGGAACTCCAGGATCGACACCTCGGTCGCCGCGGGGGCATATTCCTACGATGATTCCTATTCTTACATCGGTGTGACCGGGGCCACGCTTTCCACCGTGCCGAATCCGGGTCTTTCCTGGGAGACGACCAGAATGATCAATCTCGGTCTGGACGCCCAGATCGGCAGGGTACTGGATGTCGAGGTCGAGTACTACAACAATGTCACGAAGGATCTCCTCAGCAGGATCTATGTCTCCAGGACAATCTCGGATGACAGGATCTACGCTAACGTTGGGCGGATCAGGAACTCCGGATTCGAGATCAACCTTACCAGCCACAACATCGCCCGCAAGGATTTCGAGTGGAACACGACGCTCAACTTCTCGCGCAACTCCAACAAGATCCTTGAATTGTACAATGGCATCCAGACCGGGTTCACCAACCGTGTCTGGAAGGAAGGCTATGACTCAAACACTTGGTACCTTGTGCGTTGGGCTGGTGTCGATCCTGCGGACGGAATGCCGATGTGGTACGACAAGGATGGGAATCTGACAAAGACATATTCCACAGACGACCGTGTGGCGGACAAGAGCGCGACACCGATCGGTTTCGGAGGGTTGATCAATAATCTCACGTACGGGAACTGGTCGCTTTCGTTCCAGATCAACTATGTGATCGGAGGGTATTCACTTCCGACGTATGCCTCAAGGTTCATCAAGGATGGCTACGACATCACCTCCGGCAACCAGGCCGTCGAGGTCTATTACTACCGTTGGACGACTCCAGGCGAGGCTTCCCGGTACCCGATCGCGTCGCAGAAGACAACCAGTTCGGCAAGGTACTCGACAAGGTTCCTCTACAGCAAGACGAACTTCAACCTGAGCAATCTCACCTTGTCCTACAGGTTGCCCAAGCCGGTGATCTCCAAACTGAAAGTGGAGGGGGCGACCGCCACGCTGATCTGCGACAACCTCTATCTTTTCACTCCGGGCCAGAGCCGGAAGTACAACTCGTACAAGACCCTCAGCAACGGCTACCCTGTGACCAGGACCATCACCCTTGGCCTTAACGTTTCATTCTGATGACAGCACTATGATGAAGACAATATATTCAAAGATAATGACTTTGGCCGCCGTGGCCACGCTTTCGGCCTCCTGCGGCTTCCTTGAGGTGGAGCAGGTGGGCAAGAGCGACATTGACACCTATTTCTCGGAAGTCTCGGCTCTCCAGCCGGCTCTGAACGGATGTTACCATCTGTTATATTCATTCTACGACAGGGAGATGCTGGCCTATCCGGAGGTCACCGGCGACCTTGTGGATCTTTCCTCCAACAACGCGACCTGGACGAACCAGTACAATTTCATCTCCACCTATCTTGAGGAGACGACGGCTGTGGGTTACATCTGGAAACTGGGATATTCAGTCATCCAGAACGTTAACTACATCATCACCTACGCTCCCGACCTGAGGAAAAAGAACCCTGACAGCGCATCCGTGATCGACAACATCCTGGCTCAGGCCTATTTCCTGCGCGCCCTGACGCACCTGGACATCTGCCTCACCTATGCCCAGAACTACACGTACACATCTGATGCGTCGCACCTCGGTGTCCCGGTGATGACCAGCATTCCGGTCGTGACCGACAAGATGAGGCGAAGCACGGTGCGGGAGGTATATTCCCAGATCATAGCCGATCTGGAAAAGGCTCTCTCGACATTCACGGCGGACTATTCTTTCAATGAATATTTTGCCTCTCCGGCCGCCTGCAAGGCTCTTCTGGCCCGCGTCTATCTCTATATGAATGAATATTCCAGGGCCGCCTCCCTGTCCGCCGAAGTGATGAAGGAGTTCCCTCTGACAGCGCGCGAGAAGTACAGGAATATGTTCGTGAACGTGGCGACGCGGGGAGGGGAGTCCATTCTCCGGCTCAATGGGTACGATCAGTCGGATTTCATCAGCGACCTTTACTATTACGAGAGTCCGTCCGCAAGGCCTTCCGCCAACTTGAAGGAACTCTTCACCGATGAGCGTGACGTTCGTCTTACGCTGTTCCGCCACACCGCGAACAGCGGTCAGACCGGCCAGGCGGTGGACTATGATAACGTCTGTATGAAGTTTTATTGCACCGACGAGACGACCAACAAACTGGACAGGCACTTCGATCCGTTCATCCTGAGGTCGTCGGAGATGTACTTGATCAACGCCGAGGCGAATTACGAACTTGGCAACACATCTGTGGCTGCCGATGACATCAAGGCCTTGGAGGCCAGGGCTTTGGGCGTGGATGCCTCTGAGGTTGTGATTGACTTGGCCTCCTTGGAACTGACCATCCAGAATGAGAGGATGAAGGAACTTTGCTTCGAGGGGCACCGCCTTTTCGACATCACCCGCCGTCACGAGAATCTCAGCCGCTCCCGCAACTCTACCTCATCCGTCTTGTTCCTGAAATATCCTGACTACCGTTTTGTCCTCCCGATTCCGTACCTGGAGCTTGAGTCCAATCCGGAGATGGAACAGAATCCTTCATCTAATTGATGGTTAATATATTGACAATGAATATGAAAAAGAATATATTGCTGATGGCTTTGTCAGCCGTTCTGGCTGTTTCCTGCACGAAGGAACTGCCGCTTTATGACACTCCGTTCTTCAGCATCGCCACCCAGGACGGCGCTTCGACCGCCGTTGTCGGCTCGGATGTCGAGAATGTCAACACCTATTATGTCACGATGAGTTCCGTCTCCCGTGACGATAACGCTGTCGTTGATTTCACGGTCACTCCTGGTGCAGGGCTTAAGGAAGGCGTTGACTATGAGATCGTCACCCAAGGCTCGTCGCTGACATTCCTGCCGGGAATCTACAGGATGCCGATCCGTGTCCGTTGGAAGGAGCATTCGCTGGACGATTCCGCCGACAACACCCTGACCATCGCCCTGACCGGAGGAACGGACGGTTTCTGTCTCGGAATGCCTGGACCAGATGCCAAGTTCAGCAGACTGGTCATCACAAAGAAGAATCTTTACAATTAATTATTAATGGTTTTATCGTTATGAAAACTGCTAAATTTCTGTGCGCCGCGGCTATTGCCGCTTTGACAGCGCTTGTCTCCTGCAAAAAGGAGAATGAGGATCCCGTTGTCGTGCCTGATCCTGAACTGACATCCTTCAAGTTTGAACTCGCCAACAATCCGGAGGCGATCAGCTCTGACATCGAGGGTGTGATCTCCGGTGACGCCGTCACGGTGTCTATGATGAAGGCCGCTGACAAGTCCAGACTTGTCGCCACATTCACGGCCAATGAGGGCGATGTTGTCAAGGTCGGTGATGTCGTGCAGGTCAGCGGAAAGACCGTCAATGACTTCACCAATCCTGTGGATTACATCGTCACTAACAGCGACGGCAGCAAGAGTGCTCTCTACTCCGTTTCCATTACGAGCGTGAACGGAAAGTTGGAGCCGCTTGTGACATATTCATCACTGCCTGTCTCTGATGCTGTTTTGCGTGTCAATCCTGACAACAAGGCTCCGTATCTTGCTTTCAAGGAGGCCTCGGTGTCTGATGCTGAGTCTGCAAGCGCGGACAAACTTACAGTCGTTAATTTTGTTGATGGCGCTTGGAAGGTTGTAGGAAGCGCTGGGTTCAGCAACAAAGTGGCAAAGGATTATTTTGACTTTGACATTGATTCCAAAGGTGGCCTTTATGTGGCCTATGCCGATAACGAGGCTAGCCCTAAGAGCGCTAAGGTGATGGGTTACTCTGGCGGATCCTGGTCTTTGGTCGGCTCCGGTGCCGCCAACAATTTTGTGGCTCAGAATCTGAGTCTTGCGGCCATGTCTGACAATAATCTTGTTCTTCTCCAGAAGTGCAACGCCAAGTCCGATCCATTCAAGAGACATGATCTTGTCGTGTCATTGTACAATGGCTCTTGGAACAGCAATACTGTTTTGGACATCACATCGATGGCGGCGGTTAAGACTTGCAAGGCTGGAAACACCGCCTATGCTTTTGTCATAAGAAGAGGGAAACCTTATCCTCATGATGTCCTGAAATATGTTGATGGCACATGGACCGCTTTACGTACGAATTTCGTCAGGGAAGGAGCCACGCAGACCGGTAACTATGTCTATGACATCACAGCCACAGAGGACGGAACCGTTTACATTCTGACCGTTGATGATGCCCAGACCACCAGTGAGTATCGAATCATTGTCGAGAAATATTCTCCGGAGGCTGGTTCGTGGTCGATTGTCAGCGGAGGCTATTATCCTTTTGTCAGTGGAGACGCTCACGATGTGGCGAAACTGGCTGTCGCGCCTGACGGAACCCCGTATATGCTTTACTATGACTATAAGAACACCACTCTCAGACTGACCTGGTTCGATTCCGACACCAAGCAGTGGGCGGAGCCTGTTGTGGTGGCTACCGAGGCTCTTTCTTCCCCTTGCATCGCTTTCGCCGCTTCCGGTGTAGGTTACATCGCTTTCACTGACGCCAACAATGCTGAGAAAGTATTCATTTACAGATAGTCTATGTACTTTCTTGATGGTGGCGCTGTTCCTCGGGGCGGCGCCATCTTCATATTCACGTCCCTTGAGGGTCGCTTTTGTGGGGGATCCGCAGGCTGACGGGATGCGGCAGCTTGAATATTGCCGGAAAACAATCCATAAGGAGCTCCGAGAGAGTAAAGACCTTGATCTCGTGATAGTTCTGGGAGATCTGGTGAACGATCAGGTCGATCTGCTGGAGCCGACCAAGGCCAGTCTGGATTCTCTGCCTTGCCCTTGGTTATGTGTGCCGGGCAACCACGACTGTGATGTCTATCCGAAGGTTGACGGCCGGAAGCGGCCCCGGGACATCAGCACCTACCGCAAGGTGATCGGCTACGAGGACACGACTTTCGTCAAGGGCGGCATCCGCTTCATCCTGATGAACGATGTGAGGCTCGGAGGGAAGGAATATGATGGCGGCTTTCGCAATTCGCAGAAGGTTTGGCTTGACTCTGTCCTGAGGGCGACACCAAGGAATATGCTCGCGGTGCTGTCCGTGCATATTCCCGTCACACAGTTCGCCGCCAAAGATTCCTTGTCCGCCATTCTGTCAGTTCATCCGAATATCCTTGTGATGAGCGGGCATACGCACAAGGTGGAAAGGAAATACCTTCATCTGGAAAATGCCGGAGCGGCCTCTTCCTCTGGTAACGATGCCCTGGATATCCCTGAGGTTCAGGTCGGTGCGACCTGCGGTTTGTTCTGGCTCGGTGTCAAGGACGAGACTGGATTCCCTGCGGCGACGATGCCATGTGGCGCTCCGAGAGGTTACTTTGTGGCAGACTTCAAGCGGAACGGGAAATATTCATTGGCATATAAAGCTGTGCTTAGGGACGATGTCGCCTCGGTCTGGGTGTCGGGTGATTCCACACTCATTGTCAATGTTTTCGGTGGAGCACCGGACGGGCGTGTCTCGGTCAGGATTCCAGGACCCAAAGGGTGGCTGTCTGCTTCCCGTGAGGAAAGGCCTGCTCCTGAAGCCCTTGCGGTCATTGAACGGAACAAGTCAATTCCACGGAAAATCGGAAAGGTGCGTAATCCTGAATATCTTCCGATGAGAAAGACGAATTCTCCTCATGTCTGGTCCCGGGTTCTTGGCTCTGATGTTGATGTTCTCAAGGTCGGTACAGTAAAGATCCGCTACCGTGATCCAGTGATGAGATTCACGATTCAGGCCGATGTAAAACGTTGCCCGTAGGCTAATTCACTAAAAATGCTTATTTTTGCAGCCGGGAAAGTTGTTCGTGTTCCTTCCAATGTGTGGAGCCGCTTCTTCCCGGTTTGTTTTTGTCTAAAGAAAGGCGGTTTTGGCAAGGAAAAAGCAAAGTTCTTCTGTTCCGGATCCGGAATATCTTAAAATGCGCAAGGCTTCCCTCCGGCGCACTCATCGTCAGGTGATCTACCTGAACGATAAGGAATTAGCTGCCGTGAAGGAGTATTGTGACCGTTTCGGTGTCAAGGAACGTTCCACAATCTTCCGCGAAGCCGCGATGGAGCGCATCCTTGCCCAGCTGGACGACAGCCATCCGACGCTGTTCTGATGAACAGCGTCGGATTCTCCGACCTTCCTAACCCCCTGCACCCCCTTCCAGGGGGACGAACGGCCTTCCGGCCGGTCGGCAGAAGCCGCCTTGTCGCTTCGCTCCGGAAGTTCTGATGTCGGCTCTGCACGAACCTCCAGACACGTACGTCGTGCCGCCATATTCATAAAAGCCAGTCACTGGAGTGGCGACGGCTTCCCCGTTTTCGCCACACCATAGGAACTGCCGCCACAATTTTATGTTTTTTATGAATAATTACGTTTTTGTGAGCGATCTTCGTGAACCGTCATATTCAAGTAAACCAGGGACTTGAGACGAGTGTGGCTGCCGGTGGGGGATGTTTGCAGAACTCGCCAAGCCTGAATGAAAGAAGTTGACTAAAACAGCGGACTTGAGCGAAGTGACCGAGAATGTAAACCCATTCACTATGCATCTTCGGATCTGGTACAAAGTGACTGAAGGCAGCGAATATTACAATGTGACTGGCGGTAGCTAATATCACAAAGTGATTGGATGTGGCGAATGTAAAGGTCACCCTCTTTATAAAAGTGTGATTAACAATACATAAAAAACAAGGGTCCTATATAGGAGTTGGCTAACATTTCTCTTATAACGCTGATATTTAAATAATTGCGCGCCGTTGATATTCCTGCGCAAAAATCTGTATGTAAAGGACCTAATCTCCATCGTTGTCATATAAGACAATGTGTGGCGGAAGATCCCGGACTTATGCATCGGGTGAAAAAAGTGACTTTCCGCACCCGACTCCAATCAGTGATGTCTCCCCGGGTGTATAACCACCATTTTTTCACCCGGAATAATAGTTGTTTGGATCTGAAACGACAATGCCGCACCTAAGGTTGATGGATGTGAATCAGGAATGACACCTACTGTTCTGCCACAGTTTCCTTCCACTGGCCCGACACTGATGTCTTGTCCTTGTTGGTACACCAGAAGTGCTTTTCCTGTACCAACGGCATCTTTTTGTCCATTTGGTACACCAGTGTCGGCACGATATGGAGGAAGGTAGTCAACTTGTATATATTTCCCAAAAACAATTATGGCCCAAACTTATTCAAATGATTTCTTCGATTCTGTCATAGACTGCTATCATTGTTACACTGACGGTAACCGCGCTGATGTGATGTTCCCGGACACTGACGCTAAAGTCTATGGGATGAATGTGATCCCTGCTTTGGTTCGGAAAGCCGGGACCGTTGTGCTTGCGTTTGTTCTGATGGATAATCACGTGCACTTTTGCCTTAATGGGCATGAGGAGAACTGTCGTCGGTTTATGAAACTGCATGTTTTCGCCGTGGCCAACTATTTGACCAAACGTTTCGGTCAGGAGTACAGAGGGCGAGGGTTCAAGTTTTCGGCTCTGGCGATCACCACGAAAGGGCAACTTATGAAGACAATAGCTTACATATTCAGAAATCCGTTGGCGGCTGGATTTGACAGGATGCCTTCAGAGTACAGGTGGTCCAACGCACCGGATTGTTTTACAGGAAGTGGCTCAGTTTCAAGTGGGAATATAATTGGACGTCCCTATGTTGCGACGATGAATCCAACGCATGCGCGGCGATTGGAATATGCTGATGTTGGCGATCCCTCCAGTGGATATGTGGCGCCGCACCATTTCAGAGACATACGCACTATCGGAGACCTGACGATGGTTGAGCGAAGGAATATCTTGAAAGTCAGGCATCAGTATCCGGCGGACTGGACTTTTGATGAATATGGCGTTGCGTTGAAGTGTGAGGACGAGGTTAATGATTCTATGCTTAGGAATACGGGCGCTTTCTTGAGTGATGCCGATGTCCGTGAGAAAGCCAAGGCTTTGAGTCCTTATGCCGCCTAACCATCCTGAAGGCATGGGTGGCATATAACACACATTCAGCCTGTGTGTATTGAAGGTGGTTATGCCGCCGTTTTGTAAAAAGGAGCAGCCGATGCGCTGAATGAGCAGCCGATGCGTAGCAAAACAAAAAAACAACCGATGCGGTTGTCGGAAACCACATCGGTTGGTATATTCATTACCTTTGTTTGTTGTTGAGGGGGCAATCCTCAAGATGTCTCTGTTTACTTCCGGTCGTTGAGGAAGGAGAGGTAGTAGAGTAGCGTGGCGAGGGAGCCGACAGCGGCTATGACGTAGGTGTAGGCGGCCCATTTGAGAGCGTCTATCGCCATCGGGCGTGTCTCGTAGTTGGTGATGCCGGCGTTCTCAAGCCAATTGACGGCCCTGTGGCTGGCGTTGATCTCGACAGGAAGGGTGACGAAACTGAAAAGTGTGGTCAAAGCGAAGAGAACCACTCCGGCGATCAGGACCGGATAACTGTGGAACATCGAAACGAGAATGACTCCAGCCAAAAGAACCCACTGCACGATTCTGCTTGAGAAACTTACGACCGGCACGAGAGCCGTGCGGAGTTGCAGCGGCAGGTAGCCTTTGGCGTGCTGAAGGACGTGGCCGCATTCGTGAGCCGCCACAGCGGCCGCCGCGACACTGCTCGAATTGTAAACCGCCTCGCTGAGGTTCACGGTCTTTGTCTGCGGATTGTAGTGGTCTGTCAGACGACCCGGAATGCAGGTTACCTTGACATCGGTGATCCCGTTGTCCGCCAACATCTTGGTGGCGATCTCCGCACCCGTCATCCGATTGTTGGTCGGAACGCGGGAATATTTCTCAAATCTGCTCTGAAGCATGCTTTGGATGATCTGACTGAGGATCATAACCACAATCATGATGATCCAGATTAATCCAGTGCTCATACTCTATAAATTATTCAATTCAACTTTTGCAAGTAGGCAATTACCTGCGGAAAACAACCTTTAGCCGGTGACTACCCACCACCGGACATCTCATCAAGCATCAGGCCAGATGTCAAATATAGAGATTTTGGCGGATATTATGGCAGAAAAACAGTAATTTTGTCAGAATTTTGATAGTGATATGTCAAACGGCGTAACAGATTTCTCAAGACTGGAACTGAATCTCCAGAATTGTCTCGGCAACTACAGGTACTTCCGCTCAAAGTTGAGGCGTACCACCAAACTATTGGTGCTGGTGAAAGCCAACGCCTACGGTCATGGGGCCGTGGAGTTCGCTCTGATGATGCAGAACGCCGGAGCGGACTATCTGGCGGTGGCGCTTCCGGTTGAGGGAATGGAACTGCGGCAGTCTGGTATCAGCCTGCCGATTCTTGTGCTGACAGCCGGCACGGACTATTTCGATGAGATCATCGATAACCGTCTTGAACCCGGAATCCCGAATATTTATACCTTGAAGGCCCTTGTCGCCACCCTGCAGAGCCGCGGCATCGAGGGCTTCCCGATCCACATCAAACTCGACACTGGAATGCACCGCCTCGGCTTCATGACCAGCGAGTTGGATGAATTGATTGAATATCTTAGGACTCATTCAGAGGTGAAGGTCAAGTCGGTATATTCACACCTCGCGGTCGCCGAGGATCCGTCCATGGACCAGTTCACGCTGGGGCAGATTTCGATGTTCGAGAGCAACGCCGCGAGGATTGACGAGGCTCTTGGCTACCATCCGATGTGGCATATTCTAAACTCCGCGGGAATCGAGCGTTTCCCGCGTTTCCAGCATGACATGGTGCGTCTTGGGGTGGGAATATATGGGATCAGCGCTCTGCCGGAAGTGCGTTTGAAGCCTGTCGCCTCTCTGAAAGTGAAGATTTTGCAGATCAAGGAACTGAAGCCGGAGGATGGCGCCATCGGCTATGGACAGCATGGCTTGATCGCCCCTGAAGGTACCCGGATCGCCACAATTCCGGTGGGCTATGCCGACGGAATCGACAGACACCTTGGCTGCGGCAACGCCAGTTTCGCTCTGAATGGCCATCGTGTGCCCACGATCGGCAACATCTGCATGGACATGTGCATGGTCGATGTGACCGGAGTACCAGCCGAAGTGGGGGACACCGTGACAATATTCGGTGAGGATCCTACGGTCAGCGAGCTCGCGCGCATCCTGGACACCATTCCGTACGAGATCATGACCTCGGTTCCCCGCCGCATTGAAAGGGTCATTGTCCGCCGGTAGGAGCCGTCACTCGGAGAGCGTTTTTTTGCTCACGGTGACGGTATTCTGTCTTCATACCTGTCGGTTGCGCCGCCATTAGGCCTACCATAAATGCCGTGGCGGCTAAGATGTTTATTATTAGTGTGTTGTGAAATGCTGATGGTCGAAATGAGAGGCCAGCATTTTGTAACCGATTGAGAGTCAACGGTTGATTCTCTACCGGCTTCCGACAATTTGTATATGATAAGCCTATTCTATTGTCGGTTTGTCAGTGGCATTCGTGGCTACTGGATGATCTTCCAGCCGTTGATGCGACGGGAGGAGCTAGTGAAGTTGACTCCGGTTTTGAATATTTTTCTGTGATTGTGGGCTAACTGACAGGAGTAGCATTTCTCCTTGGTCTATGGGGATGCGCTTTCGGCCTCTTTTGCTCCTCAAGAGTGTATTCCGCACTCTTGGGAAACGTTTTCTTCGCTTTTCGTCTCTCAAGGGTGTTGTCGAGCACTCATGGGCAACGTTATTTCCCATTTTTGCTACTGAAGTGGCGGATGAAGGGGTAGTCCGGGTTGAGGAAGAGCGGAAGTGCGGCCGTTGGAAGTCGCGCGCTCCACTTCGACATATTCGCCCATCAGTTCAAGGATTATGTACATCATGGCAAGTTTTTGTCAGCATTCATCTTCCGAAATGCCATTGGCCTCGGCGAGTTTCTTGATGCTTTCCGCTTCATCGACCAGGATGACTACCTGGCGGCCGGATCTTCGGTAGGCGGCCTCAATCACATTTCCGAAACGGATACCAGGAATGTCCGAGCGGTTTTCGCTGCCATATTCCTTTTCCCATTTACGCAACGCATCGTCGAGGGTCTTGGCGACCACGTCCATCTCATTGTAAGCCCGTCCGCTGAAGTCCAAATGCAGCACTGGTCTTCTCCTGCGAGGCGACCGCCAGTCCGTCAAAGAGTTCCTTTTTCCCTTGGAAATATGCCTCCATCGTTGAAATCAGCAGACTCTTGCCGAACCGCCTCGGGCGGCCCAGGACGTAATATTTCCCAGTAGATGCCAACTTGTATATGAGAGCAGTCTTGTCAACATAGACATACCCGCCTCTGCGGATATCCTCAAGGTTCTGTATTCCGATCGGGTAAAGCATACCGCCTTTTCTTTGGTTCATTCTCTGCAAAGAGAAGTCTTACAAATCGGAAATCCCATCTGTTTACTTCGATTTCTGTTGGATTATGCAAAATGAAGTTCAGTGTGAAAAACTTTTGGGAACTATATAGGAGTTGACTAACTTAATCTTATAGGAACGTTGTCTCGGGTGTGATGTTCCTGACTTCCAGGTGCGTAAAACCCTATGCACCTGAAACGACATCCGTTTGACAGTCAGCGAGTTTGTGTCCCAGGTGCGGAGATGTTCACGCACCTAAGAGTCGTCGTCCCCGGTACAGGGCATCCTGTTGGTGTTCCTTACTTCCAGGTGCGAAAAACTATGCGTACCTGAAAGTGCTTCTGCTTGATAATGAGTGGCTTTCTGTTCCAGGTGCGAAAGGATTCGCTCACCTGGGAGTCAGCAGGCTCGGTACAAGGATAATGCTCCCGATGTTATTGACGCGGCTTCCCGTGCTCCCGTGCGGCGTTGGTTTGCGGACTCACATCAGACATTGCTTCACGTACGGAGACCTACGCATAATATTCTCGATTGGCGGTCTGGAGTCTGCTTGCCGATGAATGGGGCGCATCAAAGTCGCCTTGCCTCTTTCATTACCTTTGGGGCGAGGGAAAAGACGGCGATCATATTCGGAAAGGCCATCAGGGCGAAGGCAAGATCCATTAGACTGACGGCGACATCCAGAGTGATGACACTTGCGAGAACGATTGTCGCGACATAGAAGTAGCGGTACTTCTGAGCATTTCTTGTGCCCCAGAGGTAAGATGTGCACATCGTTCCGTAGTAGGAATATGAGAACATCGTCGAGAAGGCGAAGATGATCACCACGAATTCGAGAAGATAGCGTCCGGCGAACGGAATCAGGGTGTCGTAAGTGTTCAGCGCGATGGACAGTCCCTTTATGCTGTCAGTGCTGTAGAGACCGGCCATGATCATCGGAATCGCGGACAAGGTGCAGACAAGGCCGGAGTCTATCGCCGGCCCAAGCATAGCCACGAGTCCCTCCCTCACAGGCTCGGCGTTCATCGAGGCTCCGTGCATCATTCCGGCGGTTCCGACACCAGCCTCGTTGACGAACATCGCCCTCCTCGCTCCGGTCAGAGCCACGGCGGTGAAGGCTCCGAAACCAGCCTTCCAGCAGAAAGCACCTTCGAAGATGGCTTCAAACACGGAGGGCAGACGGTCGTGATAGACAACCATAATGCCCACCACCATAAGGAAATAGAATCCAACCATAAACGGTACGATCTTCGATGAAACCTGCGAGATCCGCTTTATCCCACCAAAAATGACGAGACTCACTATGCCGCCGATCACAAGACCGATTACCAGAAACACCCATCTTGATTCGGGCACTCCAAGCGGCTCAAGGATCACTGAATATAACGACTCGGAGAGTTGGTTTGCCTGCATCACAGGAAGGCCGCTGAACAAAGCGCAGAATGCGAACATTACAGCCAACGGCTTCATCTTCCTGCCGATTCCTTCGGTCAGGACGAACATCGGTCCTCCTTGGGCTACTCCCTTGTCATCCTTCCCTTTATACATTACGGCGAGGGTGCCCTCAAAGAACTTTGTGGCCATTCCAAGCAAAGCGCTGACCCACATCCAGAAGATGGCTCCGGGCCCACCGACACATAGTGCTATCGCGACCCCGGCGATGTTCCCCATCCCGACTGTGCTGCTGATGGTGTTCATCAGAGCCTGAAAGGAACTGACCTGTCCCTCTCCTTTCTTCTTCATTTTCAGAGAACTGACCGCCATTCCCAACTTCCTCAGCGGCAATGCTCTTGAATATATGAACAGGAATATTCCTCCTCCTATCAGAAGTGTAAACAACGGCCATCCGCAGACGAAGTCCGTGAATTTGATAATATACTCTTTAATCAGGTCCAACATTTTCTACATTGTTCTATGTCTGTTCCATATTACCTTTGCAGGAGGCTTGCTTGGGCGGGGGCTACTTGATCCTGTACGGCTGGTCGTCATAAAGGCTGTAGCGTTTGGCTTTGCGGATCCACTTCTGCTCTTCCAGTTTGACGTGTTCGCGCAGATCCTGGTATTGAATCTCTCCTTGGAGGTAACTCAGCATGACATGGTCGGCTATCTTGGACTCAAAACCGTCAAGCAGCTCGAACTGCGAGTATCTTTCCCGGAAATATCGCATCAACTGAAGCGTGTGGAGCAGTGAATGGTATTCCGTACCTGGTTGGAGCATGATCTGGTAGCCGTTGCATCGTTGGCCTTCATAGCGTCCTGTGGACGGGGTGAAGGTGCAGGGGCGCATCAGGACTCCGGCGGGGGCGGGGAGGACTTCCAGACGGTTGTGCCGGATGAAGGGGGCTCCGAGATATTCATAAGGCCTGGCTGTTCCGATGGCGGGGGTGATGGTGGTGTTGTTCCAGAGGCCGCCGCCGCTGTACATCTCGCAGGTGAACATTCCTGGAATATCCGAGGCTGGGGCTATCGTCCACGGGAGCAGCTGGCGGGTGGAGTCGCTGGCCAGGGCTGAGATGACGTGAAGGGCGAATGTGGCTCCGATCTCGTTGTACCATAGGTCACAGAGCTCGCCGAGGGTGAGTCCGTGCCTGTGGGCGATTTTCGGAGTGTGCGGCTCGACCGTGCCGGAGGGCATCGAGCCTTCGACGATTCTGCCGGCGGGGTTGATGTGGTCCACGATGTAGAGGGACGGTGGGTTCTCCATCACCGCGAGAATCACCATCAGGTGGAACACGTCCTTCGTGTAGTTGAAGTACCGTGCCCCCGCATCCTGAATCTCCACAACGATCGCGTCCAGTTCCGTCAGCGCCTCAGCGTCAAACGAGATATGGTTCGTTCCCGGAGTCAGCTCCGCCCCCATAGGGCTGAACACTGCCTTCAGGTTCCCTCGCTCCGTGAACAGATCGTACATATACCTTCCGTGCGCCGTGTCCCAGCAGTTCTGGGTGCAGAAGCACCCGACCCGCCCGTCCAGCAACGCCTTGTCCAGCTGATCCTCCAGCGCCGTAGTCCTGAATGAAAACATTGTCTAAATTTATTCAAAAATCTTACTTAAGAATATTATTACCTCCTTGCAACCGTGGCCACCCTCGGCCCCGTAAGAGGGGGGACCGCTCACATAGTGAGCGGTGGGGTCGAGCGCAGCGAGACGTTGCAAGGAGGTGATAATATTCTTTAATTACTATTAATAATTCTATTAGCGATCCCTATCACCTCATTGGCGAGCGATTCCGCGGCGGCGAGGGTCGGGGCCTCGGAGTAGATGCGGATGATCGGCTCGGTGTTGGAGCGGCGCAGGTGAACCCACTGACGCTTCGACTCGAAACTGATCTTCACACCATCGATGTCATTGATGTCCTCGGCGGCATATTCCTTCTTCATCTCCTTCAAGATCCTGTCAATCAATGCCTTGTCGCTCAGCTCGATCTTGTTCTTGGCGATGTGATATTCAGGATATGTCTTCTTCAACTCGCTCACCTTCATCTTCTTGTGCGCGAGGTTGGAAAGGAACAACGCCACGCCGACCATCGCGTCACGGCCATAATGGATGGCAGGGTAGATGACACCTCCGTTGCCTTCTCCTCCGATCAGCGCGCCGGTCTCACGCATCTTAGTGGTGACGTTGACCTCACCGACAGCCGAGGCATGATATTCTCCGCCATATTCCTCGGTCACGTCCCGCAGGGCGCGGCTGGAAGATAGGTTCGAGCAGGAGATCGGCTTATAAGGGGCAGTGACTTCCTCAAGGGTCTTGCCCTCCTTTTTGGCGATTGCGGCGGCTCTTTCAAAGAGGTAGCTCGCCACGCTCACGAGGGTATATTCCTCGACAAACGGTTCGCCGTTCTCGCAGATGAACGCCAGGCGGTCCACGTCAGGATCGACGGATATTCCGAGGTCGGCATTTTCCTTGACAACGGTCTCGCTGAGATCCGTCAGGTTCTTAGGCAGCGGCTCCGGGTTGTGGGCGAAGTCGCCGGTCGGGTCGCAGTTGAGCTTGACGCACTCCACACCGAGTCTCTCCAATAGTCTTGGCATTATGATTCCGCCGACCGAGTTGATCGCGTCCAGTACAACCTTGAAATGAGCGTTCTTGATAGCCTGGACATCAACGGCTTCCAGAGCCATAACGGCATCCAGATGCTCGTCGGTGTAGTCGTGTTCGGTGACGTGCCCGAGGTCGTCAACATCAGCGAAACTGAAGTCCTCGGTCTCGGCGAGGTCAAGGATGGCCTGGCCTTCGGCCGCTGTGAGGAACTCTCCACGGTCGTTGAGCAGTTTGAGAGCATTCCACTGGCGTGGGTTGTGGGAGGCTGTGAGGATGATTCCTCCGTCGGCCTTGGCGAATGTCACGGCCATCTCTGTGGTCGGAGTGGAGGCGTAACCAATCTTCACCACATCCACGCCGCAGGCCATCAGTGAGCCGATGACAAGGTTCTCGACCATCGCTCCGGACAGCCTTGCGTCCTTGCCGACGAGTATCTTGTACTTCTCACCGTTCGGCTGAGGCTTCCTTGCAGGGAGGGTGGCGCAGTAGGCGTAGGTGAACTTTACTATATCAATAGGAGAAAGCCCGTCTCCGGGCTTTCCTCCAATAGTTCCGCGTATGCCGGAAATTGATTTTATCAGCGACATATTGTGCTGTTATTTATAGATTTATGCCATAATGGCGCCGACGAGTCCAAGGATGGCGTAGAACTCAGGAAGGGCGGCGTAGATAAGGGTGTTGGTGAACACGTCGTGACCCTGGCTGATGCCGACGATACCGTTGGCGCTGACCATACCCTGACGGATCGCAGAGATCATACATACAAGACCTACAGAGATTCCGACACCGAACATAAGCGGACCCTGTGCGGCGAAGTCCTTGCCGAGCCACATAAAGAAGGCCACGAATCCGTAGATACCCTGGGTTGCAGGAAGGGCTGAGAGCACCATGTAGTTTCCTGACTTCTCAGGGTTTACCTTGAGAGCTCCTTCAGCGGCGTTGCCGGCGATGGTCGTTCCGATGGAAGAGCCGATTCCTGAAAGGGCCAGCATAAGGCCCAGTCCGAGATAACCTAAAATTTCGTTCATAATGATTTGATGTTTATTTTGTTATTATTTATTATCGTTTGTTGTGAGCGGGCTGTAGGCCTTGCCGGTCCCTTCATAGCCGCTGTTCTTGAAGAACTCAAGGAAGTTGAGTCGGAGAGGATGCACGAAGGCTCCTAGGCAGCACATCGCGAGGTTCAGGACGTGGCCGAAGCCGACGATGAGGGCGAAGCAGAGGATGTTCACTCCCGGAACGTCTATTCCATAGACTGACAGACCCAACTGGTTGAACGCGTTGCCAAGCATACCTCCGGCGAGTCCGAGCGCGTAGAGACGCAGGTAACTCAGAACGTCGCCGAGAAGTCCTGTGACGGTGTTGTAGGTCTCGTAGAGGCCTGAGCCGATGTTTGCCAGCGGATTCCTGTGGAGATCGTTAAGGAGGAATATTCCCAGACCAGAGACCACACCGAGCACGATGATTATCCATTTGGTGACGGCGGAGTCAATTACACCGGCGAGAGCGAAACCTCCCACGATGACACCTCCCACAATCAGGAGAGTCCAACCTATTGTGCCTAAAGAGTTGGCGAATCCGTTGCGCTTGATGGCGTAAGCCGTCTTCAGGAGCATAGCCACGCTGATGTGCACTATACCTATAAGGATAGAGAACAGCATCTGCGCGTCATAGCCGGCGACAGTGCCTTGGATCATACATTTCTTGATCCAGTCCGGAACCCAAGCCGCGGTGGATGTGTCCATTCCGAAGAATGTATGCAGGATTGTTCCCATCACGATGGTCGCGACACCGAGTGTGGTGACGAGCGGAGCCATCGAGCCGATGAATCCCTTGGCCTTCCTCATCGCAAGTCCAATGATGGCGAGGGCGATACCGTATCCCGCGTCACCCATACACATAGCGAAGAAGAGGGTGAAGAATATGGAGATGCACGGAGTCGGGTCGAACTCGTCGTAGGCCGGGCGGCCGTACATGTCTGTCAGCACCGTGAACATCTTCACGAACTTGTTCTCCTTGAACTTGATAGGTGGATTGTCGTCCTTCACTGCCTCCTCCTTGAGATAGACGATGTCCATCTTGTCGAACTCGGCGCAAAGGGTCGCGTCATTCTCCACCGGAGCGAAGCCGATGAAAGTTGTGATCAGATCCTCGGCGGCCTTCCCAGCACCTGCGTCAGCGAGGTACAGCTGAAGGGCTGCGACATCCTCGTCGCACTTGCGGAGCATTTCAGGAATATATTCCTTCAGCTCCAGAAGCCTTGCCTTGCAGGTGATGATCCTTTCCATCAGGGCAGTGACCTTCCTTTCGGCGGACCTGAGATCCCCTTCCGGAGCGGCGCATTCCTCGACCGGCAATGAATATGCAGGATCATCTGAAATGGTGATGAACCAGACATTCCTGCCGTCATCGAACACTTCCTGAAGCGGATAGAGATTCGCCCAGGACGGATCGTAGGCCTTCTTGGAAACATTATACCAACGGACCTTGTAGCCCTTTGCCTTCAACGCGTCGAGGGCGAAGCTGTCGTAGCATCCCCAAGGCCTTCTGCTTTCGACATCCTTGCGGGCCTGTGCCAGCTCGTTCCTCAGAACGTCCAGCTTTGTGGAATATTCCTTGAAACTCTCCAGAGGGTTGTCGTACTTGGCGTCCGCATCGACCTCGGCCTCGATTTTCTCAAGGTCAGGATCCTGCGAGTAGTCAAGAGATTCCAGTTTGGAGGCGGCCTTCTTCAGCTCGTTGGTCATCGAGAGGAGCGCGGCGGAACGTTCGTCCACCGGCTTTGAGGACCTTGTGATGTCCACAAGCCCCAGTTCCTGCAAGCGTCTGAGGAATTCTTCAGTCTTCCCGCTGAGAAGAATGAAGGAATATTTAGTCATTTTCTCAATCATTGCCGCTTTCCTCCATTACTTCTTCCGTCTCTTCCTCAGCGTGGCGCTGCTTGACGATCTTGGACGAGGCCTTGCTCAGGTTCTCCTCGTCCTCCATGTAGCGCTTGATCTTGCGGATGGCCTCCTGGTACCCCGGGATCTGCACCTTCTCGTACAGATTCACCTTCTGCGTGGTCTTCTTCCTCTGGAAATCCAGGATGCGGCGCTTCTCCTTGTAAACCTCGGACTCGATCCCGAGCCTGGACAGTTCCTTGAGGATGGCCACGCCGTCGATGTACCACGCCGGCTTGATGAACGTGTTGAACGGGCTGATCTCGTAGCGTATGCTCTTGAGCTCCGGACACTTGACACCGGCGACCTTCACGGTCACGAGGTCGATGTCCACGATCGAGACCAGACCCGGCTCGAACTCGTTCCACAGAGGGGCAAGGTAGTCGTACCTCCTCTCGGCCTCTTCGAGGTCGCGCAGAAGCTTCTCGCTCTTGTCCTTGGCCTTGCGCACCTCAAGCCTCAGGGCACTCTCCTTGTTCTGCAACGTAGGGAGAGCCTTCTGACGCATCTTGAGCTGCTTCTGCAGGGTGTTAAGCGCAGTCTTGTTGTATTGAAACTTGATAGGCATTACTTACCTTTCCAGTATTTGTCGATCAATGATTGCTTGATTCCGGTCTCGGCCTTGGTGAAGTACTTGCCGAACAGCTCCCAGGCCGTGTCGAGCATCTCGGTGATGGAGATGTTGACATCGATGGAAAGAAGTCTGGTGGCATATTCCTTGGCATAGTCGAGACAGCGGTGGTCGTAGTCGGAGAGGTCGAAACCGTTCTCCAGCTTGGTCTTCGCGTTCTGCGCGTCGGCGTACAGACGCACTCCGGCGTTCATCACCTGGCTGTGGTCCTCGCGGGTCTTCACGTTCTGTACCCTCTGCTTGAGCCTGGAAAGGGAACGGAACGGGTCGATGATGATCTTTCCTGAGTCGGAATCGGCGCGGAGGAACAGCTGTCCCTCGGTGATGTAACCGGTGTTGTCAGGAATGGCGTGGGTGATGTCTCCATCGTTCAGGGTGGTCACGGCGATGATGGTGATTGATCCGTCGGTCGGGAGCTGCACGGCCTTCTCGTAGATCTTGGCGAGATCCGAGTAGAGGGATCCCGGCATAGAGTCCTTGGAAGGGATCTGATCCATACGGTTGGACACGATCGAGAGAGCGTCAGCGTAGAGGGTCATATCCGTGAGGAGCACGAGCACCTTCTCGTTCTTGTCAACGGCGAAGTACTCGGCGGCCGCAAGAGCCATATCCGGAACCAGAAGCCGCTCGACTGGCGGGTCTTCGGTCGTGTTGACGAAACAGATGATCCTGTCGAGGGCTCCGGCGCTCTCGAACGCCTGGCGGAAGAAGAGGTAGTCATCGTTCGACAGACCCATACCGCCGAGGATGATCTTGTCCACATCGGCTCTCAGGGCCACATCGGCCATAACCTGGTTGTAAGGCTGGTCAGGGTCGGCGAAGAACGGAATCTTCTGTCCGGACACGATCGTGTTGTTGAGGTCGATGCCGGCGATACCGGTCGGAATGAGCTCGGACGGCTGGCGTCTCTTGTAAGGGTTCACGGACGGTCCGCCGATCTCCCTTTCCTCGCCCTCCACCTCGGGGCCGCCGTCAATAGGCTTTCCGTAGGCGTTGAAGAAACGTCCGGAGAGCTGCTCGCTGACCTTGAGTGTAGGAGGCTCGCCGAGGAATGTCACCTCGGCGTTGGTCGGAATGCCTTCCGTGCCGGAGAACACCTGGAGGGTGACCAGATCACCCTTGGTCTTCACGACCTGGGCAAGTTTGCCGCCGACCACGGCAAGCTCGTCATTGGAAACTCCCTTGGCCTTGAGCGAAACTGTGGCCTTGGTGATCGCTTCCAGTTTTGTGTATATTCTTTGATAAGCCTTATTTGCCATAGTCTTCGATGAGTTTATGGATCTTCTCTGCGTAATTCTCGAATCCTTCGCTGTGGAACTTGGTGTAGTTCATCTGGCGGAGGTCATTGATGAGTTCCTTGAAGAACTCGCGGCACTTCTCGAAGTCCTCGAAGTCGAAATCGATGCCGCAGATGTCCAGAACGAGATCCAGCATGTATTTCTGACGGTCCATCGGACAGAGGGCGTCGGTCTCGTCGAAAGCGTCCTGCTGGAGGAACACGAAGTCGATGAGTTCTGACTTCCAGAAACTTACGTGGTATGCTACAGGAACGCCGTCGTCACCGAGGATGTTGATCTGCTCGTTGGCCTCGCGTCCGCGGCGCAGGAGGTTCTTGGCTTTGGTGACGTTGGCCACCCAGCCGTGCTCGACCTGCTCGTCGAGGTAGGATATGATCTCAGGATATTCAAGGTACTTTGAATATGACTCGATCGGGTTGACGGCAGGGTACCTCTTCTGGTCGGCGCGGTTCTGCTCCAGTCCGTAGAAGCACCTTGCTGCCTTCTTGGTGGACTCGGTCACAGGCTCCTTGAGGTTACCGCCGGCAGGGGAGACCGTTCCGATGAAGGTGACGGCCCCGGTCTTGCCGTTGTTCAGGACGACCATTCCGGCGCGGGCGTAGAAGTTCGAGATGATGGCTGAAAGGTCAACCGGGAAGGCGTCCGCTCCCGGAAGCTCCTCCATACGGTTGGACATCTCCCTCAGTGCCTGTGCCCAGCGGGAGGTCGAGTCGGCCAGCAGGAGGCACTTCAGTCCCATCGCCCTGTAATATTCACAGATCGTCATCGCCGTGTAAACCGAGGCCTCACGAGCGGCGACAGGCATGTTCGAGGTGTTGCAGATGATGGTGGTACGCTCCATCAGGTGGCGGCCGGTGTGAGGGTCGATGAGCTCAGGGAACTCGGAGAAGATCTCCACGACCTCGTTGGCGCGCTCTCCGCAGGCTGCCATCACGATCACGTCGGCCTCGCCCTGCTTGGCGATGGCGTGCTGGAGCACGGTCTTGCCGCATCCGAAAGGTCCCGGGATGAATCCGGTGCCGCCCTCGGCGATCGGGTTGAACGTGTCGATGCAGCGTACGCCGGTCTCCATGATCTTCTGTGGCCTCGGTTTCTCCTGGAAGGCCTTTACGGCGACCTTGACAGGCCACTTCTGCGTCATGGTGACGTAGGCTTCCTCGCCGTCGGCTCCGGTCAGCACGGCGATCACCATGTCGATGTTGTACCTGCCTGCCTCGGCGATCTTCTTCACGGTGTACTCGCCCTTGAACGAGAACGGCACCATGATCTTGTGAGGCAGCCAGCCTTCCTTGACCTCTCCCAGCCAGTCGGCGGCGGTGACCTTGTCACCTTCCTTCGCGATCGGGGTGAAGTCCCAGAGTTTCGTGTGGTCCAGAGGGTCGGTGTACTCTCCTCTCTTGAGGAACACCGACTCCATCGTGGTCAGATTGTTCTGGAGACCGTCATAGACGCTGGAGAGAAGACCAGGGCCGAGGGTCACCTCAAGCATCCTGCCTTCAAACTCCACAGGGTCACCGTTTTTCAGTCCACGGGTGCTTTCGAACACCTGGACCGAGGCCTTGTCGCCGCTAACCTTGATGACCTCGGCCAGGAGGGGAGTACCCGCAAGGGTGATGTAGCAGAGCTCGTTCTCCGCCACAGGTCCGTCCACCTGAACCGTCACAAGGTTGGAAACAATACCTGTTACCTTTCCTTTTGTCTTCATATTCAGTTATTTCAATTTTCGTTATTTGGCGGGTTCGTATTTCACGCCCTTGAATGTGCCTCTGACTTCGTCCACGAGGCGGATGAACATCTCGCGGCCGGTGGTCTCGTCGAGGGAGAACCATCTTCCGATGATGTGCAGCCTCGCGATGAAGCCGAGGATGGCCTCAAGGTCGAAGTAGTCGAATGTGGTGATCTCAAGGATCTTGTCCCACATCAGGGAGTCCAGACCACGCTCGCGGGATAGCAGGTCGGGGGCGTTCAGAGCCTCCTCAAGCCTCGGGCCTTCCGCGAACTCGCCGGCCTCCAGCCTGATCGTGTCCTGGTCCGCAGGCCTCTCGAACGCCTTGTTCAGGAAGCGGGCCTTGCCGTTGCGGACGTTCAGGTCGAAGGTGAAATACTCCTTGATGAACCTGTTGGTGTCCTTCAATGCGGCCTCGTAGAATTCCCGGTTAAGGTTCTCGTCCTTGAATCCGTCCAGCAGACGGTCCACGACCTTGCGGTCGGTGTCGCTGAGCTGGGACTTGATCCAGTCAACGTAGGTGTCGAAGGACGCTCCCTCTCCGAACTTCCAGTCAAGCGTGATGGCGGGAAGGCTGGAGATTATGTACTCGTAGTTGTTCATTACTCGCCGAAGAGTATCTTACGTGTGGCTGGTCTGAGATAGTCGCCGATCAAGGACTTGAAAGTCTCGTCGGTGAGGCTGATGAAATAGGATCCGTCCTTAGGACCGATCGTGAATCCGCCGGCCACCTTCTTGGAAAACTCCGCTGTGACTCCACCCTTAAGGGTGTTTGCCAACTCTCCGCTGACGAAAGGCTCAAGCTCTTTCCTGAGGCTCTCCGGAAGCACGATGTTGAGGTCTACGGCCTCGTCGGCGTTGAACTTCCCGGCGACAGCCTTGATGACTTCCTTGACGAAATCAGCTGAAGAAAGGGTTGACGACACCTGCTTGTCTGTCATCTTGCCGACCATGAGGTTCTCGATGTCCTTTCTTGTGGCCTGGATGCTCTGGACGGCGGCCATCTTCACGTCGCCCTCCACCTTGGTCTTGTAGTCCTCGGCGTCCTTGTGGGCTTTTTTGAGAATGGATTCGGCCTGTTTTTTGGCTTCCTCGATGATTTCGGCGGCTTTTTCGTTGGCCTTGGCGAGGATGGCCTCACCCTCTTCCTTACCCTTTGACAGACCCTCCTTGTAGAGCTTGTCGGTCAGTTCCTGTAGCTTGTTTTCCATTTATAATTATTTGTTGATTTTCCTTATCCGACAAAGATAATCAAAAGAACCCTCTTGACAAAACATTTTAATTGCTATATTTGCCTTTGTCATATCATTATGTAATAAAACAAACCTTTTCGCTAATGAAAGTATCATTATTGACTTTGGTAATTCTGTCTGTCATGGTTCCGAATCCGGTCGCTGGGAGTCCACGGGAGCCGGATGGCGGCTTGGTGGTCCGGAATGAGTCTCCCAAAGACGGCAAGAAGGATGATCGGCCGTACCGCGAAGGACTCAAGGCTGTGGAGCAAGATGGAAAATGGGGATTCATCAATCAGGACGGTGAGTTGGTGATTCCGTACAAGTATCATTACGTCAGATCGTTTCGTGATGGCCTGGCGATGGTGAAACTCTATGGAAAATGGGGCTATATAGACTGGTTCGGCAACGAAGTGATCCCTATTGTGTTCGATGAGGTGACACATTTCCAGGACAGTCACGCTTTCGTCAAGAAGGATGGCAGGATCGGTCTGTTGGATGTCGCCGGAAATGTCACTTATGACCATGAGCGGATGAAAGAGTTCATGTTTCCTTCAGGTTGGCTGGACTCCAGGCCGATGTTCGACGGAGGAAGTGCAAACAAATTCGCGGAGTGGGTCAACACGCAGCTGAGATACCCTGAACTGTCCAGATTTTACAAAGCCGAAGGCACTGTGACGCTTGCTTTCTCTGTGGATGCGTCTGGTGCTGTCACTGATGTCAAGGTCGAGAAAGGTGTCAGTCATGAGTTGAACCATGAGGCCGTCAGGGTCGTCACGGAGTCTCCTAAATGGACTCCGGCGATGTATGAAGGCAAGCCTTTCAAAGTTCATTACATATTCCCTGTGAAGTTCTTTTTGAAACCTGGCCCTGTCAAGATATGATGAACAGAATCTTACCAACCCTTGGACTCTTACTTTTTCTGTCCTTTAATATGTCCGCCGCTGGTCCGCTGAAGCCTTTCCCTAAAGACGGCAAATGGGGATTCGTGGATAAAGACATGAATATCGTGGTTCCTTGCGTCTATGATGCTGTGTCTTCGTTCGATAACGGCATTGCCATAGTCTCTTCTGAAGGCAGGTTCGGCTATATCGACCAATTCGGTTCTGTCCTTTATCCTATTGAATATGAAACGGCCTCACCGTTCCATCAGGCTCATGCCTTCGTTGTCAAGGATGGATTGCTCGGGCTGCTGAACATCGCTGGTGATGTCACCTTTGACTACAAGATAATGAAGCGTTTCGCTTTGCCTGTCGAATGGGTTGACACTCCGGCCAGGTTCATAGGTGATGCGTCCGGCGATTTCCTGCTTTGGGTGGACAATAACAAGAAATATCCCGAAGCGGCGCGCAGGATGGGTGTCAGCGGCGTGGTCGAGGTTGAGTTCACTGTCGGTCTGGACGGCAAGGTGACCGATGTCAAGGCTTTGACAAGCGCGAATCCTGATCTTGATAAGGAGGCGGTCAGGGTAGTGTCCAGCTCTCCGGCCTGGGAACCGGCCAGAATGGGTGATCTGCCTTTCATGACGAGATTCACAGTAATGGTCTCGTTCAGTTTCCCCGCGGCCCGTTAGTGATGCTCGTGTAATAAGAAAAAAGCGCACCGGAGATATTCCGATGCGCTTTTCATATATCGCATACCCGTTACCCGAGGAAACCGAGGAGGATTCCGGCGGCGACCGCCGAGCCGATGACTCCGGCGACGTTCGGTCCCATCGCGTGCATCAGCAGGTGGTTGTTCGGGTCGAACTCCCTGCCGACGATCTCGGAGACACGCGCGCTGTCAGGAACGGCGGACACACCGGCGTTGCCGATGAGCGGGTTGATCTTGTGGTCACCCTTGAGGAACAGGTTCCAGATCTTCACGAAGAGAACTCCGCAGGTTGTGGCGATCACGAATGACAGCAGACCCAGGACGAAGATCTTCACGGAGCTTCCGCTCAGGAACTTGTCCGCCTGTGTCGAGGCGCCGACGGTAAGACCGATCAGCGTGGTCACAACATCGATCAGCGGGCCGCGGGCGGTCTCGGCGAGACGCCTTGTCACTCCGCTCTCTTTCAGAAGGTTACCGAAGAACAGCATGCCCAGAAGCGGAAGTCCCGACGGCACGATGAACGCGGTGAGGAGGAAGCCGACGATAGGGAAGATGATCTTCTCCTTCTGGCTTACCTGTCTTGCGGCCGGCATCCTTATGAGGCGTTCCTTCTTGGTCGTCAGCGCCAGCATGATAGGCCTCTGGATGACCGGAACAAGAGCCATATAGGAATATGCGCTCACGGCGATCGCTCCCATCAGATCCGGGGCGAGCTGTGAGGACAGGAATATGGCCGTAGGGCCGTCCGCTCCTCCGATGATGCCGATGGCACCGGCCTGATTAGGGTCGAAACCGAGGGCGAGGGCGAGCAGGTAGGCCCCGAATATTCCCATCTGGGCGGCGGCTCCGATCAGCAGCAGCCTTGGCTGGGAGATCAGCGCCGAGAAATCCGTCATGGCTCCGATTCCGAGGAATATGAGCGGTGGGTACCAACCCTGCTTGACTCCTTGGTACAGAATATTCAGTACGGAGCCGTCCTCATAGACTCCGATGTTAAGTCCCGGGAACATAGGAATGTTGCCGATGATCATTCCGAATCCGATCGGAACGAGCAGGAGCGGCTCCCATTCCTTCTTGATGGCAAGAGTGATGAACACGATGCCGATCAGGATCATCACCAGATTCTGCCAAGACGCGTTGGCGAATCCGGTGAAGTACCAGAACTGCTTTAGACTTTCGAATATGATGCCCATCCTCTTATGCTATCTTGACGATTTCGGCACCTTCGAGGACTGAGTCGCCCTTGTTCACGAGGATGGCTGTGACGGTTCCGTCAGCCGGGGCCTGGATCTCGTTCTCCATCTTCATTGCCTCAAGAACGGCCACCTTCTGGCCGGCTTTCACGGTCTGGCCTTCCTTGACGGAGACCTCGATGATAACGCCGGGGAGAGGGGAGGTGACTGGCTTGCCGGCGCCTGCCGGGGCGGCTGCCTTAGGGGCTGGTGTCGTGGTGGTCGCTGAGCCTGTCGAAGCGACCGCTGCCGCTGGCGCCTGTGCCGGTTTTTGTACTGGAGCCGGCGCATTCTCCATCTCAACCTGATAAGACGCTCCGTTCACCGTAACGTCAGCGATGTTTCCTTCCACTGAATTGATGTCAACGTTGTACTCGTTGCCGTTGATCCTGAATTTGTAACTTTTCATATTCTTTTATCTTTATTATCTTGGTAATTGTCTGAAGTTCTGTGTCTTGTCGTTCCAGTTGCCGTTCTGTGACGGACGTATCGTGATGACGAAGCTCTCCTCGTCGTGGATTCCGCCACCGAGGTAGTCGTCAAGCGCCATGGCGATGGCAGCATAGACCTCCCCGCCGAATTCCTGCGAGAGAGCCATCGAGATCGCCGCGGCGATCTCCGGTGTCATATTCCCGTTCTTTTTAGAAGGTTTTGCCGCTTTGGTCGCTTTCGGTGCAGCGGTTTTCTTGTTTGCGTTGCCGATCCATCCGAAGATGAACGCCAGGATGGTCAGCGCGATGAACACAACCGAGACGGAAATCAGGGTAAGAACCCATCCGTGCGGGTCTTTCTCCTTCATTATCTGGCTGTTGGTCTTCGCGTCCACGTCTCCGTTGTAGGATCCAGGGGTAGGTTTGTCAGTGACCTTTGTCTCGAAATCCATCATTTTCACTCCAGTCGGAACCTTAACCACTGAACAGTCAGAAGGAAGGTCTGCCGGGATGTCGATTGTGTCGATGATGGTGCGCCCGTCATTGCTGACGAGATAGATCGTGGAACCGTTGCGCAGGGTGAAATTCGTGTAATATGTCCCCTGTGAGGCGTTTCCGCTTGTGTAGAAAACGACGCTCTGACGTGGTTTCAAAATTGTCGAAGCGTCAGATGCGGGAATATGATATTTCCGCAGGTTGTCCTTGTCATCGGACAGGTAGCAGCCGGCGAACTTCACGCTTCCGTAGGAATTGTTGAAGATCTCGATCCAGCCTGTCCGCTGACCGTAGCCGTCCGTAAGCCCGTTCGTGTTCTCCACGAGAACCTCTCCGATCCTCAGATCCGAAAGGTTCTGAGCGCCGAGGGCCAGTCCGGAGAACAGCAGGACAGCCGATAATATTAATCGTCCTGATCTCTTCATAATATTACAGAGGAAGATTGTCGTGTTTCTTGGCAGGCATCTGCTGCTTCTTTCCCGCAAGCTGCTCAAGGGCCCTGATGATGCGGAAGCGGGTGTTGCGAGGCTCGATGACATCATCGATGTAGCCTTTCTCCGCCGCCTGGTAAGGGTTGTTGAAAAGTTCTTCGTACTCCTCTTTCTTGGCGGCCCGGATCTTTTGCTGCTCGGCTGGATCCTCTACAGCCTTGATGTCCTTGGCATAGAGCACGTTGACGGCTCCGTCAGCACCCATAACAGCGATCTGGGCGGAAGGCCAGGCATAGACAAGGTCGGCACGCAAGTGCTTGCTGCTCATGACGATGTAGGATCCGCCATAGCTCTTGCGGAGCTCGACGGTGACTTTCGGCACGGTCGCCTCGCCGTAGGCGTAGAGCAGTTTCGCTCCGTTGGTGATGACAGCGCCATATTCCTGCTGGGTTCCAGGGAGGAATCCAGGCACATCGACCAGCGAGACGATCGGAATGTTGAACGCGTCGCAGAAGCGCACGAAACGGGCACCCTTGCGTGAGGCGTTGATGTCCAGCACTCCGGCGAGCATCTTTGGCTGGTTCGCCACGATTCCGACACTGCGGCCGTTCAAATGGGCGAATCCCACGATGATGTTCTTGGCGAACTCCTTGTGGATCTCGAAGAACTTGCCGTCATCGACGATGCTTGTGATGACCTTGTACATATCGTAGGCCTGGTTCGGGTTGTCGGGGATGATCTCGTTGAGGGAGTCGTCGGTCCTGCTGACCGGATCGTTGGTCGGGACCCTCGGAGCCTCCTCCATATTGTTCTGAGGAATATAGCTGAGGAGTTCCTTGATCGTGTTGATGCCTTCCTGCTCATTCTCGGCCGCGAAGTGAGCCACACCGCTCTTGGAGGCGTGCACGCTGGCCCCGCCGAGTTCCTCCTGCGAGACAACCTCACCGAGGACGCTCTTCACGACAGCCGGGCCGGTGAGGAACATGTAGGAGGTGTTCTTGACCATCACAGTGAAGTCCGTGAGGGCAGGGGAGTAAACCGCTCCGCCGGCGCAAGGACCGAATATTCCGGAAATCTGCGGGACCACTCCGGACGCGAGGATATTCCTTTCGAATATTTCCCCGTAGCCTGCGAGCGCGTCAACTCCTTCCTGGATTCTCGCTCCGCCGGAGTCGTTGAGGCAGATGAAAGGGGCACCGTTTCTGGTTGCCAGATCCATAGCCTTGCAGATCTTCTCCGCCATAGTCTTTGAGAGGGATCCTCCCGAAACGGTGAAATCCTGGGCGGCCACATAGACCAGACGGCCGTCGATCGTGCCCTGTCCGGTGACAACGCCGTCTCCGTCGAAGTGCTGCCTCTCCATTCCGAAGTTCGTGCAGCGGTGACGGACAAACATATCAAATTCCTCGAAGCTTCCTTCGTCAAGCAGCAGTGCGAGGCGCTCCCTCGCCGTCAACTTGCCTTTCTCGTGCTGGGCATCGATCCTTTTCTGGCCTCCGCCCATCCTGGCCGCGGCTCTGCGCTCAACCAGTTTCTTGATGTTATCCTGCTGGATGCTCATATTTTGTTACTTTAATCAAATTTTTCCAAATCACAAATTTATCAAGAATCCTCTTTCATTCAAAATTCCTGCCCGCAAAATCGTAAATTTTCGTTGCTTGTGGTGAAATGTACATTTTGAATATAAATTATCATTGATGTCACCACAGCGCAAAGAAATTTTTCCATGGCAAATTTTTCACGTTACAAAAATTTGCCATGGAAAAATTTCTTGCGCCCATCATGACCACTCCGTAAAATAAAAAAGGCTGACCAAAAACATTTTCAGTCAGCCTCTAATATTCATTAGTGTAATTATTACTCCTCCGGTTTCAGCGTGCTGTAAACATTGGTGACATCGTCATCGTCCTCAAGAAGGCCGGTGAGCTTGTCAAGAGTCTCACGTTGCTCCGGAGTCACGTCCTTCAGTTCCACGTTAGGAATCCTCTCGAATCCTCCGGACACAAGCTCGTAGCCATTGTCCTCGATGTACTTCTGGATCGCTCCGTAGGACTCGTAAGCTCCGTAGATCACCACGTTCTTCGTGATGTTCTCGTCCTTGTCCTCCTGCTCCTCGATGAAAACCTCAGGATCATCATCGCACTCACAGAGGGCGAGCTGAAGCTCGTCGATGTCCATCCCTTCCTGATACTTGATGCGGAACACGCACTTGTGGTCGAACATGAAGCTCACGCTGCCGCTGGTTCCGAGAGAGCCTCCGCACTTTGTGAAGTAGCTTCTCACATTGGCCACCGTACGGGTGTTGTTGTCAGTCGCCGTCTCGACGAGATAGGCGATTCCGTGAGGGCCGTAACCCTCGAACACAACCTCCTTGAAATCTCCCTGGTTCTTCTCAAGGGCTCTCTTGATGGCCTTCTCGACGTTGTCCTTAGGCATGTTCTCGCTTCTTGCCTCCGCCATAAGGGCTCTGAGCCTGGAGTTGCCGACCACGTCAGGTCCACCCTGCTTTACCGCGATGGTGATTTCCTTTCCGATCTTGGTGAAGGTCTTTGCCATGTGACCCCACCTCTTGAGTTTCCTTTCCTTTCTGAATTCAAACGCTCTTCCCATATTCCTTATTTGGTCTGGTTCTCGATGCGGGTGATGTACTTGTCGATGTCGTAGCCTTCAACTGACTGAGGGTACTGATCCTTGATCTTCTTGTAGAAAGTGAGGGCCTTGGCGTTGTCTCCGAGTTCCTCGCAGGTCACGCCGGCCTTCAGAAGATAACCGGCTGCGAACATGTTGTCAGCCGCGGCCGCAGCCTTCTCGAAATAACCGACAGCCTCACTGTATTTCTCGAGACCTACGTAGGCGTCACCGATGCACGCTGTGGCGCGGGCGGAGAGAATAGCGTCCTTGCCGTTGTACTTCTTGAGATAGTCGATGGCTGCCTGATAGTTTCCGAGCTGGAGCTCGCAGACTCCGGCGTAGAAATATACATCCTTGCCTCCCTTCGCACCGAAATCGTTGATGATCTGCGCGAAACCGAGCACGTTGCCGTCACCGTTGAGGGCGAGTTCATACTCACCGTTGCGGAAGTTGGCCTCCGCCGGAATCATCTGAGCGGTGGCCTCGTCGCTCTTAGGCTGCACGTAGAATTTCTGATACGCGACAAGGGCGAGGGCGATCACCACGAGGGCGATCAGAATGCCATAGATTGTCTTTTTGTTCTCACGGAAGAACTGGTCGGTCTTGGATACGGTCTCGATGACCTTCTCCTCACGCTCCTGCTCTTTCTCCTTTAAAATTGCATCTTGCTTTGCCATTTCTATAAAGTTTTTGTTATTATCGAATAATAGTCCGCAAAAATAGAAAAAAATGTTTAATCCTGCAATATTGACGAGCCTATATGAAATTAAGGTACCGCCAAGGGCCGCCGATTCTTTCCGCGAAAGGGAATTTTGACTAATTTTGAAGAAAAATGCGCGTGATGAGACATCCTTGTGTGGCTGTGCTTGCCGTTCTCATGACCTTTGCCTCCTGCGGTGGCCGCGGAGACGGGCTGAGGGAGCTTGACAAAGTCATAGCCGATCAAAAATACTACCGGGACAGCCTTGAGAGGTCAATGAATATGTTGAGGGAAGAGTTGGACAAGACTTCGTCGGACTCTGTCAAGTGGGAATATGCCCGTAGGCTGTTCTCCGGTTATTACCATTATAGTCAAGACTCCTCTTCCAGGTACCAACGCTTGATGGAGCGGTACGCTTCCGACGACTCGCAAAGGTTTCTGGCCAAGATCCAGAAAGTCAGAATATTTCTCATAAGGAACGAGGATGACATGGCGGCTTCTGTGTTCAACAGCCTTGACACCGCGCGGGTGGTCGCTGATCCGGAACTGCTGAACGATTATATTCAGTGTGAGGCTGTGCTTTGTTCGGACATGCTGTCATCCGATATTTCCGAGGAGGAAAAAGATGTTTACCGGCAAAGGCTCAGGTCGTCCCGCACGCGCTCTTTGGCTATTGACTCCACCTCTTTCTACGCGAGAAGGATGAAGGCGCAGCTTTGCAGGGACAGCGGGGACACCCTTGCGGCTATGGCCATTCTGGAGGAACTTTACAATGGAAGCGATAATCCGCATGAAAAGGCTTCCGTGGCGTATAATCTTGCCAGAATCCATGGGAGTCAGGGCGATGATGAGGCTCGTTTCGACTGGCTCGTGCGCAGCGCCGTGCATGATTTCAAAAATGCTGAGAGGGCGTATATGTCTCTGTATGAGTTGGCTTTGATTCTTTATGACAATCATCGGTTCCGCAAGGCGGAACGGTACATCAGCCAGAATCTCATGGACGTGATCGCAGGTAATTTCAGCAAACGCCTCGGGGATTCCGGCAAGGCCAACCTGATCATCACCGAGACGGTACAGAGGGTGACGCGGTCGAGAGCCCGGTGGCTGGCTGTGGGAATATGTCTGGTGACGGGGCTGTTGGTGGTCATCCTGACTCTTCTTCGCCGCGAGGTCAGGCACAAGGAACAGATGAAGGAGACGAACAGGAGACTCGTGGACGCGAACAAGATCCGCAACGGCTATGTGTTCAGGTACATGGCCCTTTCCGTGCACTACATAGACAAGATCAGCGAGACCAGGAACGAAATCAGGACCATTGCCAAGTCGGAAGGGTTGGACGCAGTGATGAAGGCCCTGCGTTCTCCGTCCGTCATGTACAAGGAGTACGAGAACTATTACCGCATCTTCGACGAGACTTTTCTTGGAATATATCCGGATTTCGTCGAGAAGGTAAACGCTCTCATGACCGAGGAATCCCGCTTCAATCTGAACGGGGAGAAAACCTTGCCTACGGAACTCAGGATTCTGGCCGCCATCCGTATCGGGATAACGGAGAGCGGAAAAATCGCCAAATTCCTTAAATGTTCCCCCAACACAGTCTATACCTACCGGACTAAACTGAAGCGTTCCGCAGTGTGTCCAAAGGAGGTTTTTGAGGCGGAAATCTCAGAAATATAGTTGCAACCGCTCTTTAATGGTCTATATTTTAAACGATATAATCCTATAAGTTATCTGCGTCTATATTCATTGATAGATAATGATTTATCAATTAAAGAACGTCTATATTCCTCTGTAATCAGTCTATATTTCATCGCGCGGGTATTGGGCAATCCGCCGCGATTGGCGAATTTTGCATCGCGGTTGGTTCCGGACTACATCGGAACGGTCGTCTGGATGGCGTGTCCATCTTGGAAAAGTTAATACCTACTTTTAACCAAAAATAACTCATAATGAAGATTAGACTGATTCTGATTTTCGTGGTCGCGGCTTTGTTGTGTCCGGTCTTCGCGGAAGCCCAGGCGCAGCAGGGAACGATCACTGTGACAGGTACTGTCGTGGATGAGAAGGGGGATCCTTTGCCTGGCGCGTTCGTGCTTGTGCCGGGGACAACCAACGGCACCTCTACCGACGCCGACGGCAAGTTCTCAATCAATGTGTCCGCGGGAGGCTCTTTGGAGGTCCAGTTTATGGGATATGAGACGAAGAAGGTCTCCGTCCCTAAGGAACGCCGGAACATCTCAGTGTCTCTGTCTCCGGACAGGAACCTTACACTTAATGAGGCCGTGACCATCGCTTACGGCTCTGTGCGCAAGCAGGACCTGACCGGTTCGGTGACCAATGTGAAGATGGCCGATGTGAAGGACGCGCCTGTCCTTTCCGTTGACCAGGCCCTTCAGGGAAGGATCGCGGGAACGGACATTATGACCACCTCCGGTGAGCCGGGAGCGGCCACGTCGATCCGTATCCGTGGAACCCGTTCGATCATCGCGTCCAACGAGCCTCTCATCGTGGTGGACGGAGTGATGGACGCGGTCTCTGACCTTGGAGACCTTAACTCGGCCGACATTGAGTCCATCTCCGTCCTCAAGGACGCCTCGTCCACTGCCATCTATGGTTCCAGAGGATCCAACGGTGTCATCATCGTCACGACCCGGCAGGGCTCCACGGGAAGCAAACCGAGGATCACGTTCAAGGCCGAGGCCGGCATAAGCCAGCTGCCTAAGAAACTGGATCTGATGAACGCCAGCGAGTTCGCCCAGTACAGGAACGACATAGCTCTATTCCAGTCATCCAACACTGACGCTGTGCCTGGAGCGTCTCCTTCCGAATATCCTTATCCGGATCCCCTTTCCTACGGGCAGGGTACCGACTGGATCGGGGCTATAATGAGGACTGCGGCCTATCAGAACTACAACCTGTCCCTGTCGGGAGGCAACAAGGAGGCCTCCTACTATGCGTCTTTGGGCTACAACGACACCGAGGGTATCGTGAAGAACAGCGGCCAGACCAGATACACGGGCAGGATCAACCTTGACCGTCAGCTCTTCAAGTGGATGAAGGTCGGGTACAAGGGCTCCTACACCTACCGCTCTCAGGACAAGCTCCTTGCGAACATCGGCGGCACGAGCACCCGTTCGGCGATGTACCTGAGTCCGCTTCTGAAGAAGACGGACTACTACATCACCGATGACGAGGACAATGTCACCACGACCTATAATCCTCCTACCGCGCTCATCGCGATGAGGACCAACTATGTGACGAGACTTTCGGCCAACCATTCCGTCTATGTGGAGATCGAGCCGGTAAAGGACCTGAAACTCAGGAGCAGCAACTCTTACTACAGCTACCAGCAGCACGGGTTCATCTATAATCCGAGCACCCTTCCGGCGAAGAATCCGGGGGAGGGCGGAGACGCCACCAGAAACGAGCGGGACGATATGACCCTCTCCAGCGAGAACACGATAACCTACGCCTTGAAGAAGAAAGGGCACAGATTCGATGTCCTCGGTGGCTTCACGGCGTACCGGTTCAAATCCGACAGGCTTGCCATCTCCGGCTCCGGATATATGGTGGACGATGTGAAATGGAACAATATGGGAGGCGTGACCGACAAGAACACGCTCAGACCAAGCTCCGCTTCCGTCTCCACGACCAAGATGTCTTTCCTCGCCAGGGCCAACTATAATTATAAGTCACGTTATTACATCACCGTGACAGGCCGCGCGGACGGCGCTTCCAACTTCGCCGCCAACAACAAATGGGGATTCTTCCCTTCGGCGGCCTTGAAATGGAACGTCAAGAAGGAGAACTTCCTGAAGCACGCTTCCTGGATCGACGAGCTTTCACTCAGGCTCAGCGCCGGACGCACCGGAAACGATGCGGTTGACGCTTACAGAAGCCTTGAGATGCTCTCCACGACTTCCAAGGGCTACATATTCGGAGGAAGCCAGGCAGCGGCGTATTTCAGGGGGCAGCTTCCAAGCCCGGACCTCACCTGGGAGAAGACGGACCTTTACAATGTCGCGACCGATATGTCCTTCTTCAACGGCAGGCTCAATGTCACGGCCGAGGCCTATGTCTCCAAGACCAGAGACCTTCTTATGGATGTGCAGGTGGCTTCCCAGACCGGATTCAACTCCCATTTCGTGAACCTCGGAAACACCTCCAACCACGGAGTCGAACTTTCCATCGAAAGCCGCAACATCGTGCGGAAGGGCTTCACCTGGACCACGAACCTTACGCTGTCCCACAACAGGCAGAATGTGGACAACATCGGAACCTCTGAATATGTCTCCGTGGCCGACTCGGGCGGAAACAACCCGTTTATGATGCACGGATTCGTGAAGGGCTATCCGCTCAACGCCCTTTGGGGATTCCGCTACGCCGGAGTATGGCACAACACTGAAGAGTTCAAGCGCAACGAGGTCACGCACGCCTACACGTCATCCTCTGTGATCACGCCTGACAAGTACGACATCAACCTCGGAACGCCTCGGTACTATGACATAAACAACGACGGAACGCTTGACCAGAAGGACCTTGTCTATCTTGGCAACGCTGACCCGTGGCTGTACGGAGGCGTGCAGAACACGTTCACCTTCGGTGATTTCCGTCTCGGTGTCTATGTGGCCTACTCGTTCGGCGGAAAGATCTACAACTACTCGGAGCTGTTTATGGCCGGAGGCAACACCACCAACCAGTACAGGTATATGGTCAACTCCTGGCATCCGGTCAGGAATCCTGATTCGGACTACCCGAGGGCCGGCGGCACGATGTCCAAGGATGTGCCGAGCGACAGGATGGTCTATGACGCTTCCTATGTCAGGCTGAAGAACGTCTCGCTGGGCTACACGCTCGATATGTCCAAGAAGGTCAAGTGGCTGAAGGACATAACCTTTAACCTCAGCGGAGAGAACCTCCTGCTTTGGAAAAAGTACAACGGGTTCGACCCTGATGTCTCATCCTCAGGCAGCGAGTCCACGCTGAGGCGTCTGGATATGGGCGCTTACCCTAAGGCGAGAACCATAGTGTTCAGTGTGCAGTTCAGATACTAATCATCGACAGAAATGAAACTTAAGAATATATTGACAGTGATTTTCGCTGCGGCCGTCTTCTCGGCGTGCAGCCTTGAGGAGGACACGTCCACATTCGCCAACTCCAAGTCGTTCTACAAGAACGAACAACAGTGCAGGGCGGCGTTGGACTCCTGCTATATTCCTATGAAGGATCTCTATTCCTACAAGATGATGCTTGCCACGGAGTGCGCGACTGACCTGGCATATTCAAGATCATCGACGCAGGACGCGCAGCTGGACATCTCGCCGGCGAATCCGCGTTTCGGAGCCGATGTCTGGAACAACGGCTACAAAGGAATACGCTACTGCAACGAGGCCATAACCGGAATCGAGGGCTCCAACCTTGACGAGAAGGTAAAGGCTCCGCTGGCGGCCGAGGGCAAGATTATGCGGGCCTTCTACTATTGGCTTATGACATCGTTCTTCGGGGATATTCCTTTCTACACCGAGGATGTCGCTGACGAGGCGACACTCGCAAAGGTGGCCAAGCTTCCCCGAATGTCGGCGGACTTGACCCGCGCGTGGCTTATCAAGGACCTTCAGGAGTGCCTTCCGAGCCTTCCGTTGAAAAGATCCTCCGAGATAGCTGACAACAGGGTCGGAGCGGCCGTGGGCTATATGCTCATCGCCAAGATGGCCCAGTGGAACAAGGAGTGGCAGGTGTCGCTGGACGCTTGCCGGAAGATCGAAGAAATCTACGGATCTCTGGATCAGTACCCGCTTTCGGACATCCCTTTCAGGATGAAGAACACTCCCGAGTCCATCCTTGAGGTGCAGCACACCTATTCCGCCGGAGGCCTGGACTACACATCCAATCTGGCCTGTCTTTGTATGCCTTACAGAAGGAGCGGCGACAAATATGACGGAGTCGTGATCGAGGAACTCGGCGACAACGCCACGTGCTGGGCTCCGGCGCAGGCCAACAACTATCTGGTCAACAACCTGCTGGCGGAGGAGAACAATGACCTCAGGCGGCCGATGACAATCGTCAGGGAATGGAACGGCCAGGTGTTCAACACGATGAAGAACACCACGACGACGGCGTTCCTCGGTCCTAAGTTCTGGTGCCCGGATATGCAGAGCAACCACGACCACAACAACTACAAGATTTTCCGCTACGCCGATGTCCTGCTGATGATCGCCGAGGCCCACTGTATGCTTCAGGACGATATGGACGCAGCCCTCAAGTACTTGAATATGACGAAAATCCGTGCCGGGATAAGGCTTTATGACAAGCACACTTGGAAGAGGATCCGCGAGGAGATTATGGCGGAGCGCGGACGGGAGCTCTTCGGAGAATTCCAGAGGAAGTTCGACCTCGTCAGGTGGGGAACCTGGTACGAGCGCACGGAATCCGAGACCCGGTCCGTCGCACTGAAGACCAACATCCTCCCTTGCCACAGGTATTACCCGATCCCTGCCGTGCAGGTGGCCTACTCAGGCTATGCGCTTGACAATAAGGAATATGAACAATACGGAGTACAATAATAAACACAGAATGAATATGAAACATACAACCATACTTAGGAATGCCCTGACAGCGCTTCTGGCCGCGGCCGCCCTTTTCGCGGCTTCCTGTCAGGAAGAGAAAGAGTCTCCGACAAGGATGACCCTCGCTGTCAATGACACTACCATGAACCTTTCCAGCAAGGCCAGTCAGCAGCACGTGCTGGTCTATGCCAAAGGCAGCTGGAACGCAAAGCTTGGCGAGAACGCCGACTGGGCCACTCTCGACAAGGCTGACGGCTCGGGAAACGGTGAGTTCGTCCTGAATGTGACCGGTAACGATGGGCTCCGCCGCCGCGCGGACATCGTTCTGACGGCCTCAGGAGTGAGCAAGACCATTTATATTCATTTGAATCAGGATGGCGCGCTCGGCAATCCAAAGATCACGTTCGAGGACACGGACAAGCATTACATCGCTTGGTCCACGGATGATCACATCACCTTCAAGTCCAATGTGGACGAGTCTCTTCTGAAGGCGGAGGCCTCTGAGGACTGGATCACCGGCCTCACTGTCGAGGACGGCAGGCTGAGCTACAGCGTCGGCGAGAACACGACCGGCGAGGAGCGTACCGGAACCTTGATCCTCTCCTACACGGATGACGAGGCCACCTACCGTGCCACGGCGACCATCACCCAGGGATCAGAGGCGGGTTATCTTATCCTTGACGAGACACAGATGACGGTTGAGGCCTACGCCTCGGTCAAGTCCGTGACCTGGAAGGCCAACCTCGGGACATTCTTCCCGTCGCTGACCAGCTCTGTCACCTATGAGGGTGCCCGGAAGGACTGGATTTCGGACATCGTGATGTCAGAGGAAGGCGTTACGTTCAATGTCGCCGCCAACGAGATAAAGTCCGAGCGCACGGCCACAATCAAGTTCGAGCTCGCCGAGAAGGGCGTGTCCGCCGAACTGAAAGTGACACAGATCATCCCTACCAAGCAATATTCATTCGCCGAGCTCCGCGCGCTTCTGACTTCCGCCGGGGAATATAAGTTCGACGGCGACTGGTTCGAGGCAGTGGCTGTCGCTGACGGAGGGAAGGAGAATATGGACACGGATCCGATGCTCTCTGCCTCGTCAATCGACTACAACGAGTCCGCGACGACGAACTACCTGCAGGGCGTTGACGGGAAATATGGCCTGAGAATCAAGGTGGCGACCGCCGCTGACAACACCCTCAAGAGGGGCGACAAGGTCAAGGTCTCCCTTACCGACGCCACCCTCGTCCGTGAGGACAATCCGGTGAGGTACACCCTCAGGGGGCTCACTGCCAACTGCTTCACCATTGAGTCCAGCGGCAACGCCGCGTCTGTCTCCAGGACCGTGTCACAGATCGGTGACGATGACATCTACACGCTTGTCACACTGAAGAATGTGGAGATAGCCTTCTGCTACGGAAGCTACAACAACGTCCGCACGACCTGGATCAGCACCAATATGCAGAATTTCGACTACAGGATCCTTCGTGACGCGAACGGAGCGAGGATGAATATGCTCGTGAACAGCAACACTCCTTGGGCCATCACAGACAACGGCGTGCCGCAGGGTTCCGGTGACATCACGGGAGTCGTGGTGAGCTCGACATCAGATTTCCACAGCGCAGAGCAGCTCGGAAAGTATCAGATCCGTCCTATCGACCTGAGCGACATCGCATTGAAGACCACCGGATTCAGCGAGACCCTTGTCGAGTGGTTCTGGCCGGGAACACCGACCGACCATAAGACCGGAGACACATTCGATCCGTCGGTCGGAACCGGAGTGATGAGCAGTGTCGGCGGCAAGCCTAACCAGACAGACTCGTTCCTCAACTTCACAGGAAAGCCGGACACCGCCACTGACAGGGCCAGGGGAACACGTTTCGATGCCATCTGGTGGAAATCAGGAGCGGCCAACGCTTCGGTACAATGGTCGTTCTCGACAGCGTCCGTAAGCGGAAAGAAACTTGCGTTCATCTTCTCGTCCGCTATGGGGCAGATGAAGGAGAATGCCACAGGTCAGGCTCCGGTCAACTGGAATCTGGAATATTCCACGGACGGAACCAACTTCAAGACGGTTCAGAAAGTCTTGATCAGACCTCTTCCTGCGAAGGCCTCCAATATGAAGTCACTCCCTGCCGCTCTCGATGAATACTGCATCGATCTCCCGGCCGAGGTCGCCGGCAAGGACAACGTCATCATCCGCCTCATTCCGGCCGATGGTACCACCATCAACTTCAAGACCGGTGAGTACACCGAGCAGGTGACTTACGCCAAGGCTCAGTATATGCGTTTCGGCGCTGTCGCTGTTAAATATGTAAAATAATGAATATGAATAGAATATATTCAATTATTGCCAGTCTTTTCACTGTGTGGGCCTTTTCGGCCTGCACGGTGGATGACGTGGGGAGGTTCGAGTTCTCGGAATTCGGAATCTCCCAGTCCGAGGTCATATTCCCGGCCAGGGCGGAGTACAACGACGGGAAGGTTGTGACTGACCTCAAGAAAGACATCCAGATACTCTCGAACCAGGACTGCTTCGTCACCTATTGCGACGGCGAGGTCGATTGGATGAGGATCAGGAATCTGGAGGACTATCAGGTCTGCCGTCAGATCGCCTTCACGGGGGACTGTACCTTCCGCATCGAGTGTGACCAGAACGATGACTATGCCAGGATGGTGAAACTCTTGGTGCAGACTTCCTCCAGAACCGACACCTTGGTTGTCCGTCAGAGCGGAAAACGTGAGCCGAGCCTCAGACTGGCTTCCAGCTCGCTCATCCTTGACGGAAGCAAAGGCGGCTCGCAGAGTGTGGAATATTCTACGAATATCACTGACCTCGAATCCCTTGAGTGCGTCATCAGCTATCCGTCCGATCAGAAATGGATCACCTCCGCCACTGTCGGGGACGGCTCGTTGACAATTAGTTACGATGCGAACGCCGACAAGGAGAACCTTCGCACCGCTTCCGTGAAAATCTCTTACACGGACGGGTTCGGGACTGAATATTCACAGACTTTGTACGTCATCCAGAAGACCGGGAATGACGGCCTGGGCAAGTCGATGTCGTTCTCCGAGATCCGTTCTTTGGGACGTGCCGGAGAGACTGTCACCATTGATGACTATGTGATGCTGGAAGGCTATGTGGTCGGAAACAAGGAATCCGGCAACAGTGGGGAGAACGAGAAACTCTCCACCACCAGCTCGGACAACACCTCATATTTGAAGGATATCTATGTGGAGAGCCTTGACGCGGCTTATGGCTTCCTTATAAAGGCCGAGACCGTCGAGGACAACATATTCTCTCGATACGACAAGGTCACCCTGCTTCTCAAGGGGATGACTATCAGGAAGGAACTGGAACCGGAAAGGTATGTCATCCAGGGCTTCACGACGGCCAATGTGGTCGGACGCGAGGCCGGCACATCCGCTCCGGAGAAAGAGAAGTATATCTCGGAACTCACAGACAATGACCTCTATACGCAGGTGGCGCTGAAGGATTGCGAGTTCGCTGTCCGGAAAGGCTCCCTGACCCCGGTCAACGATGCCTACACCCTCTCAAGCGGCAAGGGATTCATCTCCAAGTACCCTCGGCTAGTGCGGGACATCCAGGGCAGCACCATCTACACGTACACCAACACGACCTGCCCTTACCGCAGGGACGGAGTGAAACTTCCTTACGGATCCGGCACCCTTACCGGAGTCGTGGTGTCCGAGCTCTATCCGAACTATGTGTACGGGGACAATGACGATGACGACCTGTGCGGCAACATCGGACGCTACCAGATCCGCCATCAGGCATATTCAGACATCGCTTTCGACAAGGAAAGGACGTTCTCGAACATCCTTCTGGAGTTCAGGTACGCCGCTGGGTTCAGAAGCGAGGACGGAGTTTCGTATTTCCGCCCTACCGAGGGACAGGCCACGGCCCGTTTCCTCCATTCGACAGGCGCGGCCGTGACATATTGTCCGTCCACATTCAACTATATCGGCTGGACCGGAACATCGGCTGGAGTGGCTCCTTTCAAGAACCATAAGGGTGTGGACGCCTCGCTGGACGAGCCGCTTGGATATTCATTCGCCACCGGATATTATTTTGACTATTCCGGCACGAACAGTGACGGAAAGGGCAAGGTCGATTCGAGGAGCAAGAACAATTCCTACAACGGAGCTTCCGCGAAGATCTATGACGGCTGGATGTCAAAGGCTTGGTGGAACGACGCGACCGACAAGGCGGAGTCCTGGATAATCGAGTTTTCCACGAAGGATGTCACGGCGAGCCACGTTTCTATGCAGTTCACCTCGTACGGAGCCCAGACCGGAGCCACGGGTAAGACCCCGTATTCCTGGACGGCGTACTGGTCTGAGACCGGGGATCTGTCCGATGACGCGGCCTGGCACAAGATCGCTGACTATGTGGTTCCGGACGGAGTCGTGAACGGTCAGGAGAGGGATTGGCAGCTGCCGGCGTTCAAGCAGTATGACTTCGCTCTTCCGCTGGAGATCCTTGGCAAGGAGAAGGTGTTTATCCGCCTTAGGCCTTCAAGCAAGGACACCAACACCGGCTATTTCGGCGAAGGCAGCATCGCTGACGGCACCGACTCGGGAAATGGTATTGATTATTTCGCCATAAGATACAATTAGAGCAATGAAAAGAATATTATCGATAATGATGCTGGCCGCCGCCCTCGCTTCCTGCGGGAAGACGGAGGCCGACAAGCCCGAGACCGAGATCTCCGAACAGCCGCAGGCGGGACGGACGGAGATAAAGGTGATGTCATCCAATGTCAGGAACGGATCGGAGGATTCGGGGATCAAGCTTTGGTCCTACAGGAAAAACGCCTATTTGTCGATGCTCAGCGATATCCAGCCGGACATCATCGGCTTGCAGGAGGCCAAGAAGCACACCCTGAAGGATCTCGCTGTCGCCACTGAATATGAGATTTACAATGTCTATGAATATGACGGATCGAATCCGACCGTGGTCAACGACCATCTTCCGCTGAACGCCATAATGTTCCGCAAGTCCCTTTTCGAGAGACTGGACGCCGGGGTGTTCTACTACAATGAGGAGGATCATCTGAAGCCTGTGCACTACCCGTGCGGGGCTTCCGGATGGCAGGTCAGAGGCTGCGTGTGGGTGAAGCTGAAGGTCAAGGCCACAGGCAGGACAGTGTATTTCTTCGACACCCACTACACCCACGATCCCGAGATTATGGACGCTGACGGGAACAAGATATTCAACATCGAGCCTCGCCGCAAGGCCTCCGAGATCCTTGTGGGCGAGATCGAGGCGAAGGTGAAAGGCGGGAACGCCGCCGTGTTCGTCACCGGGGATTTGAACTGCGCCAGGTCGGACGGTGCCACCAGAAACGGCCCGAGGAGCCTTGAGCCGCTCGTTGAATATATGTGGTCGGCCAGAGAGGACGCCAAGTACTATGACGGGGCAATCAGCTTCAACGGATTCGATCCGGACTACGACAAGGCCAGCGGCAACATCGACCACATCTTCTACCGTGGAGCCGAGGCTCAGGAGTTCATCACTGTCAACGGTCACGACTATGGGGTCTATTTCATCTCGGACCACTATCCTGTAACCTGCACATTTATACTTTAGAATGAAGAGAATATTATTGTTTTTCGCACTGCTTTCGGTGGCCGCTGGCTTGTCCGCGGCCCCGAAGGCTTTCACTCTGAAATCCCCTGACGGGCGGATGAAGGTTGAGATCTCCACGGACGGAGGGATCCATTACAGTCTGACCCACGATGATGTCCTTCTGCTGGAGAACTCAGGCCTGTCGATGTCTCTGACGGACGGTACCGTTTACGGCGGACCGGAATCCAAACTTAGGCGCGCGAGAATCGGTTCCGCCAACCGAACCGTGAAGGCCGTGGCCTACAAGAAGGCCGAGGTAAGGGAGAACTACAACGAGCTGACCCTTGAATATCGTGGCTTCAAGGTCATATTCAGGGCTTATGATGACGCTTGCGCCTACAGGTTTGTCTCCTTGTCCGACAAGCCTTTCATTGTGAAGGACGAGCAGGCGGACTTCCGCTTCCCGGAGGACAGGACGGCTTATATTCCTTATATTCATAAAAAATGGAAAGGATCGTTGGAAGAGATTCTGGAGAATGACTTCCAGTGCCCGTACACGCACTCGCTCCTTTCCGAGTGGAACGAGCGCTACAGCATCGCACCGCTTCTGGTGGAATGTCCTGAGGGCAAGAAGGTTGTGATCACCGAAGCGGATCTGATGAACTATCCCGGAATGTTCCTTTACAACTATAAGAAGGGCAACGGGGAGACATTGAGCGGGTATTTCGCCCGTGTGCCGGACAAGACCGAGATCGGCGGTCACAACATGGTGCAGGAAAAGATAGATTCGAGGAAGGATTATATCGCTGAATGCCAACCTTTTGAAAAGTTCCCTTGGAGGGTTGTGGCCGTCTCGTCGTCCGATAAGGAACTGACCGATTCGGACATTGTCTGGAAACTCGCCACCCCTGCCGCCGACACTGACTGGTCCTGGGTGCGTCCCGGCAAGGTGGCTTGGGACTGGTGGAACGCCTGGAACATCAAGGGCGTGGACTTCGAGGCCGGAGTCAACAACGACACCTACAAGTACTACATCGACTTCGCCGCCGCGAACCACATTGAATATGTCATCCTCGATGAAGGCTGGGCGGTCAAGTACGCCAACGACCTGAATCAGGTCGTCCCGGAGATTGATCTTGAGGAGCTTGTCGCTTACGGCAGGGAAAGGGGAGTCGGCATAATCCTTTGGGCCGGCTACTGGCCTTTCGCGAAGGATATGGAGAACGTCTGCCGCCATTTCTCCGAGATGGGGATCAAGGGATTCAAGGTGGATTTTATGAACCGTGACGACCAGCCGATGGTGGATTGGTACAGGAGGGCCGCCGAGATGTGCGCCAAGTACCATCTTCTGATGAACTTTCACGGAGCATACAAGCCGACCGGACTTCAGCGCACCTATCCGAACGTGGTCAATTTCGAGGGCGTTCATGGTCTGGAGCAGATGAAGTGGAGCGATCCTTCGGTCGATCAGGTCACATACGATGTGACGATCCCGTTCATCCGGATGCTGGCCGGCCCGATGGACTACACCCAGGGAGCGATGCGGAACGCCACCAAGAAGAACTACAAGCCGATCCGCACCGAACCGATGAGCCAAGGCACACGCTGCCGCCAACTTGCTGAATATGTTGTCTTTGAGTCTCCTCTGAATATGATGTGCGACTCTCCGACCAACTATATGGCCGAGCAGGAGTGCACCGATTTCATCGCCGCCATCCCTACCGTCTGGGACGAGACCGTCGCTCTGGACGGAAAGGTCGCTGAATATGTGGTTATGGCAAGACGCAAGGCTGATACCTGGTATGTCGGGGCGATGGCCGGCTGGGACGGCCGCGAGATGGAGATCGACCTTGGGTTCCTGCCTGAGGGGGAATATTCAATGACAGTTTTCCGTGACGGAGTCAACGCCCACAGGATAGCTTCCGACTACAGGAAGGTGACGGTGGCTGTGCCTTCGGACAGAAAAATGAAAATCAAGATGGCCCCTGGCGGTGGCTGGGCTGCGGTCATCGCTCTAAAAAATCAATAGCGATGAATATTTTTGCGCGTGGAATCATCACAGCGTCGGCCATGGTGCTTGGCGCCGGCTCGCTGAACGCCCAGGATTTTATCCTTCAGGCTCACAGAGGACTTTCTGACAAATTTCCGGAGAACACCTCGCTTGCTTTCTTCGAGGCCGCCAAGATTCCGGTCTATAAAGGTATGGAGACGGACGTGGCCATGACCAAGGACGGAGTCCTGGTCTGTATGCACGACAGGAAACTTGACCGTACGACAAACGGAACCGACTCACTTTCCAAGTACACCATGAAAGAGTTGCAGGAACTGTGGATTGACGGAGGGTACGGATGGAACGAGAAGTACAAGGAGACGCTCAGGATCCCTACGTTCGAGACCTATCTTGAGGCCTGCAAGCTTGGCGGATTCACTCCGTACGTGGAACTCAAGTGGGTTGAGGGCGAAGGCATCAGAAAGACGATCAAGGCTCTTCACGACTTCGGCTTCGACGGGAACTATGTGCTGACATCATTCAGGTGGGACAACATCCTTACGGCATCGACGATGACAGACGCTCCGCTGGAGTTTATGAAGGGCAGGTTCTCCAAGGAGATGATCGACACTTGCGCCGCCAAGGTCAAGAATCTGGTGATCAGACCGAAATCCACAAATGTGACGCAGGAACTTGTGGATTACTGCCATTCAAAAGGAATCCCGGTAGAGTGCTACGGAATCCCTGTCGGGAATGGTGAGCTTGTCAAGAAACTGATCTCGATGGGAGTGCGAGGCGGCACCTGCAATGATTGGGAAGGCCTCGGTCTGGACGGTAACCTTGACACTCAGACCTATCCTCGGTGGCTCGATTCCGCTGCCATCTACCACATCTACCCTTCGTCTTTCAAGGACAGCGATGGTGACGGCTATGGCGACCTGGAGGGAATCCGCTCGAAGTTGGATTATGTCAAGGATCTGGGATTCAATACGATCTGGATCAGTCCGGTGTTCTGCAGCGAGTTCGAGGACGGTGGCTATGACATCACCGACTACTATAAGATAGACCCGCGTTTCGGCACGAACTCTGATATGGTAAGACTCGTTGAGGATGCACATTCCAAAGGAATTAAGGTCTGTCTGGATCTGGTTGCGGGCCACACCTCGGACAAGCATCCGTGGTTTGTCGAGTCTGCTGGTGGGGACAGGAACGGACACTATGCTGACTACTACCTTTGGACAGACGCGGACAAGAATGCGGTCCGCAAGTCGGAGAAGAAGAAGTGGGTCGCCAAGGAATATCCGCGCGGCAAGATGTACATGAAGAACTACTACGACGTGCAGCCGGCCTTGAACTACGGCTATCTGTCTCCTGATCCGTCCAAGCCTTGGGAACAGTCGTACGACGCGCCGGGGCCGAGGATGGTCAGACAGGAACTCAAGAACATCATAGCGTTCTGGTTCGACAAGGGAGTTGACGGCTTCCGCTGCGATCTCGCCTGGTCTTTGGTCAAGGGGGATGACAAGGAGTTCAACGGAGTCCGCAGACTTTGGAATGAAATCTTCTCATGGACCGCCGCGAACTATCCGGACAGGATATTCCTTTCCGAGTGGTCCAGCCCGGTTGAGTCAATTTCCTGCGGGTTTGACATTGACATCATCCGCCACAACGGATGCGGAACCACAATGTACCGTGATCTGGTTTACAACACGGAACGTGGCGCCGACCGTGAGACGGGAATTTATCCGCCTAAGGATTGCTGGTTCGACAAGTCCGGAAAGGGACAGATCGCGTCGTTCGTGGTGCCTTTCGAGGAGATGTACCGTAAGACCCTCGGCCACGGATTCCCGTGCATGCCGACATCCAGCCACGACACTTGGAGGATGAACCGCAACCAGAGATCCACGCCTGAGGAGCTCAAGGTGATGATGACATTCTTCCTGACGATGCCTTGGGTGCCGATCGTCTATTACGGAGAGGAGATCGGGATGAGGTCTATGGACGGTGTTCCGGCCGTTGAGGGAAGCCGTGACAGGTCGGCGGAAAGAACTCCGATGCAGTGGTCCGACGGCCCGACCGCAGGATTCTCCACCTGTGATCCGTCTAAGCTTTACCTGCCTGTGGACGTGAGCCCTTCGAGGCCGACGGTCGAGAAAGAGATCAATGATCCCGCGTCAATATATTCGTGGACAAAAGGTCTGCTGGCGCTCCGTGCCTCCGTTCCCGCTTTGGGAAACACCGGCGGCTGGAAATATACCAGTGACCCTCAGTTGCCTTATCCAGCTGTGTATGAAAGGTTTTCTGATGATGGGAAATATCTTGTGATCATGAACCCTCGTTCCGAGAAGGCTTCCGCCGAGGTCTCCGGCTACAAGAAACTGGAGGTGGTTTATGGAGATCCTAAGGCGCTTTCCGTCAAGAAGGTTTCCGGCGGACTCTCCCTCAGAATCAAAGGCGTTAGTTCCGTAATCTGCAAAGTGACCGAGTAAATGAAAAAGATAAAACTGGGACTGTTCCCGAAAGTTCTGATAGCGATAGCGTTGGGTTCCCTGCTCGGACTCATCGCTCCGGATGTGCTCGTGCGCATCCTCAAGACATTCAACGTCCTGTTCGCCCAGATCCTCAAGTTCATCGTACCCCTTCTGGTGCTGGGGCTTGTGACCCCTTCCGTGGCGAACCTCGGAAAGGGAGCCGGGAAGATGCTGATAGCCGTTATGGTGATCTCCTATCTCTCCACGGTAGGCGCCGGCCTGTTCTCATACGGCTGCGCCACCGAACTCTTTCCGCATTACCTTCAGGTAGGCGAGATCTCGACATCGGCCGTGGACGGCAAGACTTTCGAGCCGTACATCAACCTGAAGATTCCTCCGGTCTGCGACATCCTGACGGCTCTGCTTCTGTCCTTTATGGTGGGAGTCGGAATCATATTCACAGGTGCCAACGGACTGAAGAAAGGCTTTGATGAGTTCGGGGAGATCGTGAAACTCACCATCGAGAAGGTGATCATCCCGCTTCTGCCGTTCTACATCTTCACTATGATGTGCGAGATGAGCGCCTCCGGCAAGCTGGCCGCCGTGATGGGCTCGGGAGTCAAGGTGATCGGAACAGGAGTTGTCCTGTCGATCTGCTATCTGGTCCTCCAGTACATCATCGCCGGCGCGGTCGCCGGAAAGAACCCTTTCAAATGCCTCTGGAACATCATCCCGGCTTATCTGACGGGATTCTCAATCTGCTCCAGCTCGGCTGTGATTCCGGTGACCCTTGACTGCGCCATAAAGAACGGCACCCGCAAGGACATCGCTGATTTCGTCGTGCCTCTTTGCTCCACCGTCCATATGTGCGGATCGACCATCAAGTTGACCGTCACCTCGGTGGCTGTGGCCTATATGTGCGGAATCGACATATCGTTCGGCCTGTTTATGAACTTTGTCCTGCTTCAGGCCATCGCCGCTGTCGCCGCTCCGGGAGTGATGGGTGGTGTCCTTATGGCTTCCGTGGGCCTTCTGGAGTCGGTCCTTGGCTTCACTCCGGACCAGTGCGCCTTGATGATGACCATCTATCTTGCCCTTGACGGTTACGGTCCTGCCTGCAACGTCAGCGGTGACGCTGCCATAGCGCTTGTGATAGATAAGTTCTTTGGAGGCAAAAAGGAATAGTTTCCGGCTCCAGTGCCGGTTTTATGCAAGTGTGAATTTTTAACAGATTATAGCGGTTTCTAAGTCTGAAAATGACTATATTTGTCTTCCGTACAGAAGAAGACAAGATGCCGGCACTAAAGAAAATAGTCGTCCAGAATTTCAGGAACATAGCGTTTCAGGAATTGTCTTTCTCTCCCAACATCAATTGCATCTCAGGCAATAACGGGGAGGGAAAGACAAATCTTATGGATGCCGTCTGGTACCTTTCGATGACCAAAAGCGCATTCGCCTCGTCAGACAGGTTCAACTTCCGGCACGGCACCGACACATTCGCGGTCTCAGGGACATATTCAATGAATATGGGGCCGGACGCGCGGTTCTCGGTGCAGGTGGACGGCAAGGGCGAGAAGAAGGTGCGGAGGGACGACAAGGCATATTCGAAGATCTCCGAGCACATCGGGGTACTGCCGATAGTGATGGTCTCACCGTCAGATACTTCCCTCGTCAGCGAGAGCGGTGACGACAGGCGGCGGTTCGTCAATTCGGTGCTGTCGCAGATGGACCGGGAATATCTCGCCGCGATGCAGCAGTACAACCGTTTCCTTTTCCAGCGCAACAAGGTGCTCAAGGACGGAACCTTCGACGAGTCGCTTCTGGACGTGTTCGACGAAAGGATGAATGAATATGCCGGTGTGATCCACGGCAAGAGGGACGCTTTTGTCAAGGACCTTCTACCGTTGGTGGCCGAGCATTACGCAACGCTTTCAGGTGGCCGCGAGACTGTGTCGATTGACTATAGGTCGGACTTGAGGAAAGGCTCGCTGGTCGAGCTGCTGAAGGCTTCCCGGGAGAAAGACAGGATATTCAAATACACCACAGCAGGGATTCAGAGGGATGATTTCCTTTTTGAGATGAACGGCTTTCCGATCAGGCGTTGCGGCTCGCAGGGACAGCAGAAGTCGTTTCTGGTCTCCTTGAAGTTCGCCCAGTACGAGCTTATGAAGCGCAGGTACGGCTTCCCGCCGATGCTGCTGCTGGATGATGTGTTCGACAAACTGGACATGAGCAGAATCTCGAATCTGCTTGGGATGGTCGCCGGGAGCGACTTCGGCCAGATATTCATAACAGACAGCAACAAGGTCCGGATGTCGGGGATTGTTGATGGTTTGACCGCGGACAGGGCTTATTTCGAGGCTGTCGGGGGAGAGTTCAGGGAGATTTGACGATGGCGGAGTTTCAGAAGATAAAAGGCACGCCCCGCAAGGAGGCTCTGGGGATGGAACAGCTTATCCCTATGTACATCAGGGCTTTGAAGCTGAGCGCCGGGCTCAATACCCAGCGGGTTTTCGCCGCCTGGGACGCAGTGTCGGGTGTCGCCGGCCAGACGCTTCGGAAATTCTATAGGGACGGGAAACTTTACGTGACGATCTCGTCCTCGATGCTGCGGAGCCATCTGGAGTTCCAGAAGCCGGCCTTGGTCCAGGCGATGAACCAGTTTCTGGAGAAGGACGAGCTGTTCGTCAAGGACTACGACAAGGTCGGGTTCGTCAAGGAGTTGATTCTTAAATGATTTTTGTATAAGGTTATGGACAGCAAGATCAGGATCATAATCGATCAGGCGATTCCGTTCATCGAAGGTGTTCTGGAACCGTATGCGGATGTCATCTATAAGGAAGGCAGGGCCATCTCGCGCGAGGATGCGATGAACGCCGACGCTCTGATCATCAGGACCAGGACCAAGTGTGACGCGTCGTTGCTCGAAGGCACTCCGGTGAAGTTCATCGCCACGGCGACAATCGGGATGGATCACATAGACCTTCCGTACTGCAACGAGAAAGGGATCGTGGCCCGGAACTCGGCCGGCTGCAATGCCGGAGGGGTGATGAACTATGTTTTCTCTGCTCTTTACGGTGTGGCCGCACGCAAGGCGATCCGTCTGGAAGGCGGCAAACTTGGAATCGTAGGTGTCGGCAATGTCGGCCGCAGGGTTGACTCGGTCGCCGGATCTTTGGGTTTCAAGGTTCTGAAGAACGACCCGCCCAGGATGGCAGAGGAAGGGATGGAAGGTTTCTGCACTCTGGACTATCTGTTGACCAACGCTGACATAGTGACCTTGCACGTGCCCCTTAACGAGACGACAAGAGGAATGGCGAACGATGAGTTCTTCGCGATGATGAGGCCCGGAGCCATATTCATCAACGCTTCCCGTGGCGAGGTCGTGGATGAGGCGGCGTTGAAGCGGGCTATCCCGAAACTGGGTCCTGTGATCATCGACACCTGGAACAACGAACCGAACATCGACCTTGAGCTTCTGAATATGGTTGACATCGCCACCCCTCACATCGCCGGCTATTCCTACCAAGGCAAGCAGAACGGCACCATGATGGCCGTCCGTGCCCTTGCGCGCTTCTTCGGCATCGAGCCGCTGTACGATTTCTTTCCCAAGACGGAAATCATCGACCTTGAGTCAATCCGCCTTGACCTGAAATGCAAGTCCCAAGGTGAGGTCGCATCCGTACTCCAGTACAACTACCCGATCTTCACCGACGACTTCATCTTCCGTATGGCTCCCGAAACATTCGAGTCCCTCCGCTCCAACTATCAGTACCGCCGCGAGTTCTATATCTTCTGATCCCAACGCCTCCCCATGCATTCCCATGCGTCTATCATGCTTTCCCTTGCCTCCCATGCGCCCATGCGTCTATCATGCTTTCCCTTGCCTCCCATGCATGCCCATGCGAGTGGATCTCCTTCTTTATACGTATCGCTTTTATACGAATCGCTTTCAGCCCAACCCTGAACAGAACACCATAGAATAAGGAATATGCTGAAAAACCTATGGCTTACCCGAAGAGTTTTTCAGCATATCCATTGTTTGGCGGCACTCAGAGGCCGTTTGCCCTGAAGGCGTTTCGTAAAGTTGATGTCGCGGGTGTTATTCATGACATCGGTCACTTTGGCACCGCTTATTCCGGAATATATCTTGTCTTGCTTTTTGTTCCGTTAATAGCTTATGTCTAGTGACCGGGCCTTTGTGGTCGCAGAGCCTGCCGAGGTGCTAGAGGCCGATTCTCCGGCCGTAATGTTGATGATAATTGAGCCAATACATTGTGCCAGACTTGCCTTTGTGTAAGAGACAAGCGAAACCGTAGAGTGAATAGTCATAAAAGAATTTTTTATGTGAATAAACAAATTCTATATTGATGGTAAGAATAGCACTGTTTCTATAAAAAACAGAAAAACTTCTGCTATGTTTTTTATGATTCATTGTGAACCCGTGATTTTTGTCCTATGTTTGCCCTATGATCAACATTTGAACCTTTAATCATATAATAAATATGGATAACAATAGTAATCAATGTAATAGATCAGAAACCGAGGCGACCACCCCGATACAGTCCGGTTGGGTTGACAAACCTGTTGAGGGCTATGCACACATCTATTCCGACGGGACGAATGTCAGCATACTCTTTGAATCACGTGAGGACTATATTTGGGGAATGAATGTTATAGCCGTGACAGCGTATCAATGCGGCATCGTGATTCTGACCTTGCAAGTGATGGGCACTCATTTCCATCTTATCGCAAAGGGAAGTCTTCAAGACTGTGATAGGTTCGCGCGTTCAATCGCAATGAAACATGAGTCGTTCCTTTCACGCACAAAAAGATGTCACGCGGTAACTGGAAAGATACGAGTGAGTAACGATCCCATATTCACGGAGAATGAATTGAAGACAAAGTTTATGTATGTCTATAGGAATGCGATCGCAGCCGGCTTCCCGTTGGCACCTTGGGCATATGAATGGGGCCCCGGAGATATCTATTTCGTGGATCATAACCGTTTCGCGAAGCGAGGAAAAAGAATAAGTGAATATCCTGTCTTGACCCGCCGATCGATGTTCCACACATTGACGTCTCTGCCTGAGGACTGGCTCTGTGATGCCGAAGGAATGCTCCAACCCCATTCTTATGTCGATTGGAAATCTGTCGAGGCCTTGTTCAGAACCCCACGGGCCTTCATTGCCTTTATGAGTCAGAAGAAGGACATCGAATCAGCCATTGATCGAGAATGCACCTCGTTGAGTGCGATGCATAAGGCTTCCGAGACCGAACTCCGAAGGGAAGCGAAGACGATCTGCAATGCCCTATGGAATATGCCAGCCGTCTCAAAAGCCAGTGTGGAACAAAGAGTCGCTGTCGCCCGGAAACTATGGGCGGACAGGCGAACCTACTCATTGTCAGTTCTGAGCCGTGTCACTATGCTTGACAAGAATATCCTTGAGTCCATCTTTGGCAAAGCCCGCTGATGATTATTCATTCCGTCCACTGATGAGCGATCGTGAAAATAAGCGGATTATAAAACATCATAGTTTTGTTTTTACTGCAGAACCCTGTCCACGCTTTTTACGAATCGCCTTCAGCCCAACCCTGAACTGAATGCCGTAGGATAAGGAATATGCTGAAAAACCTGTGGCTTACCCCAAGAGTTTTTCAGCATATTCCATGTTTGGCGGCACTCAGTGGCCGTTTGCCCTGAAGGCGTTTCGTAAAGTTGAGGTGCGGCCGAGCGGTGGGTGCTATTTATCGCATAGGTCACTTCGACAGGCTCAGTGACCGGATGCTAGAACCCGGATCTTTTATGTCGGGTCTTGCCTTGCAGGTCGCTGAGCCTGCCGAAGCGACTAAACAGAACGGCCACCGGGCTCGTTGACGTGACTGAACAAGCTCAGTGGCCAGGCGTAGGAGAAATTGGTCAATTGGTTAGCGGTGGGGCTAATACCGGATGGAGCCGATGCCGGCGCGGCCGGAACGGACGTTGTCGGCTTTCAGGGATTCGGCATCGATGACACCTACTCCGTTCAGCTTGTAGGTGGCGTTGCCGGTCTTGCCGCCGAGGGTGATCTTGCCGGCCCCGCGGATGATGGCGGTGGCGGTCTTGGATTCGATTCCCTGGACTTCCACCTTGCCGGCCCCGTTCATCTCAACGTTGAGGTCCTTGGCTTTGGCACCGTCCAGATTGACCTTTCCGGCGCCGGATGTCATGATCTCAATCGAGTTCTTGGCTGAGATATCCTTGATCTCTACGCTTCCCGCTCCGGAGGATCTGATCTTGAGGGACTCGGTCTTGATGCCCTTCTCGCAGGTGAAACTGCCGGATCCCGACAACTCCACGTAGGTCAGATGCTTGGTGCGGACTTTCACCTCGATCGGAGAGAGTGAATAGCTCTTGCCTTCCTTCAGATTCAGTTTCAGAACCAACATTCCGTCATCGTTCTTCACCTCCAGGCACTCGAACACTTTGTCCTTGGTCTTGACCGCGACTTCGGTGGCCCCCGATGTCTGCTCATAGACGACACTGAACAGGCCGTTTGCGTCGATGGACGAGATTGTGCCTACATCGTAGGTCTTGGTCTTGTAGTCATCGTCATCGCCACTGGTTCTTGCGTTCAGAGTACCTGTTGATGTCAGGCCGATCAGAACCACGGCCATAATGTGCAATAATGTCTTCCGCATGTTCATTGTGATTATTTGTTTATTGATTCATCGTTGACTATAAGGTCTCCGCTTCCGCTTTCCTGAGTCTTGACACTTTTGGCTTTCAGTTCGCTGGCGTCTATGTCACCGGAACCTGACTTGTGGAATGTGACCGAATCGGCCTTTCCGGAAAGTGTCGCGTCTCCCGAACCAGTTGACGTTACAGATAATGTGCCAATGTTCAGATCGTTGTACTCTCCGTCTCCTGAACCTTTCTTGTTAATGACCATCTCTCCGGCGGTGATGTGCTTTAACTCGTGGTCACCGCTTCCGGTCCCCTGGACTGTCAGCTTCCCGGTAATGTCAAGATTGAACGCCTTGAGGTCTCCAGAGCCGACAGTCTCGATTATCAGTGAATCACCCTTGTAGTCAGAGATTCGCATATTACAGGATTTTGCAGAGGTGATTTCGGTCAAAGACGGGGCATAGACCCGAATTTGAATCGGGCCGAAGATTCTTGCGGTCTTATCGGTGAGCCCAACCGTCTGGACCCCATTTTCATTTGTCACGCGGATTGAGTCGGTCATCATCTCGTAAGAGATCACTTCAACCTTGAACTCGTTCTCGGTCTGGATGACCAACACGTCATCGATGCCACCTTTGTTGCATACCGAATGGAACTCACCTGGATTGTAGGTCACGGTGTCAACTTCTCCTTCAGCAGTGTGCATACGGTATCGCAAGTCGTACTTGAACTGTTTCTTCGCGTCATCGCTTAGCCTGAAATAGCAGGATGACAGTCCAGCCGCCATAAAGACCAGCGCCGCGGCGGTCAGGATATTCTTTAATAACTTCATAATATTCATAAATTTAGATTACCCAATTGTTTTTGTCAAGCAGCTCCTTCGGGTCGAGTCCGAGCAGTTCCATCTTCTTGATGACGGCCGGCAGCTCGACCTCCAGGAACTCTTTGCGGTTGTTCTCCAGCACGATGTCCTTTGCCCGTTCGCCGATGAAGTAGCCGATGCCGCGCTTGTTGTAGATGATGCCCTCGTTGGTGAGCTTCTCGTAGGTGCGCATCACCGTGTTGGGATTCACGCCGATCGAGGCTCCATATTCCCGCACGGACGGGATCCTGTCATCTGCCTTCAGCTCGCCGGAGAGGATCTTCTCGCAGATTATGTCGCTGATCTGTAGATAGATCGCCTTGTTTGAATTGAATTCCATAGTCAAAGATCATTAATGTTGAAGCCTTTTGATCCTGAACCAGGACCAAGTCCCGCAGATGGCCAGAATCAGCAGAAGCCATAAGTTGATGAAGGCGTTCAGCCAGATGTCGATGCTGTCGGCGTGCCTTATTGTCCAGTCCGCGAACCAATTTCCCCACCATTCGAGGTCAGCGTTGGTGATGAAGACGCTTAACAGGCCGGAAAACACCATTTGAAGCGCAAAGAGCACAAGCACGGTGCCCACAACCTTCCATTTCTTGAAGATCAAGCCTCCGAGCAGGAACACGATCGCGTTTCCCACAATGGTGGAGGCCAGAATCCAGAGGCCGTTGGCCGGGATCACAAAGTCCGATGAACCGATCTCCTTGTTGATTCTGAATGACATAAGCGAATCACCGCAGGACTTGTCGAGCAGGCAGACAAAAGCGTCGCTGAGAAAATAGACAACAACGTAAACGAGAGGGATGACTATCAGTGAGATCAACATCATTGACGTGAATTTCTCCAGTCTGGAAGCCGGCAGCATCAGCCATTCGGCCCCTTTCGCCTTGTTGGTGATCTCTCCGTAGGCTCTTGATGGGAACAGCATCACGAAGATCGTTATCATCACGGCGGCCATCCCGAACCTTACCCAAATTGAGGGACCGTCGATGCTCATTCCAGAGAACAGCTTCATCAGGCCTCCGTCGAACAGCGCAGCGAAGAACATGTAGAGCATGTAGAAAATGACAGGGGACAGCGCGAAGATCAGCATCAGCATCCCGATGTTCTTCCACTGTCTCTTGAGGTCGTAAACGAAATATTTTCCGAACCTGCTTATTTTAAAAGTATTGTCCATATTCATTCCTCCTTATTTGTTGCTGAACATTCCTTTGATCAGTTCCTTGTTCTTGTGCACGGCATTGAAAAGGGCCTCGACATTGATCTTGCTGTCCTCGCCGGTCGTGTTAGGGTAAACCTGGATGAATCCGCCCGGAAGCTGCTCGCTGTAAAGGGATTCCGGATGAAGCTGCGTGCCGTAGTCGAAGTACAGTTTACTTGTGATCTCCTCCACCGAGGCGTTCAGCAGAACATCCTGACGGTCAAGGATTATGATCGGGTCGATGATGTTCTCCAGATCCCTCACTTGGTGGGTAGAGATCACGATTGTGGAATCATCGGAAGTGTATTTCATAATCGCGCTGCGGAACTGCGTCTTTGAAGGAATGTCCAGACCGTTTGTCGGCTCATCCATGAATATGTACTTGCAGCCGCAGGCCAACGCTAAAGAAATATAAGTCTTCTTCAACTGTCCGGCGGACATCTGGTTCATCTTCTTGGCCGGGTCGTTCTCGAACTCCTTCATGATCTCAAGGAACTTGGAATGGTCGTAGTCCGGCCAGAAGGCACCTCTTTCCTTTGCGAAGCACTCCGCCTTCATCGCTACAGGAAGGACCTCGTCCGGAAGGTAGAACTGGTTCTGGAGCAAGGTAGGGGTGCGGTCGAAAGGATTCTCCCCATCGGTGGTGATGCTGCCGGAGCAAACTTTCTTCAGACCGCACAGAAGTGTAAGCAGGGTCGTCTTGCCGACTCCATTCTCGCCCAGAAGACCGTAGATACGGCCTTCCTCAAGCGTTGTCGTTATGCTTTTCAGGATGGGCGTCTTGCCGTAGCTGAAAGCCAGATCTTTGATTTCAATCATATCTTGTTAGTGTAATAGTTTATTAATACACTGCAAAGATAATGATGTTTTTTGAATATCAAAAGATTTTTTGGATGTTTTTAAGTTTCGACTCCCGCCATTCGGTAGGCGTGCATCCGACTACTTCCCTGAACTGCCGTCTGAAGTTGGATTTGTCGCTGAAACCCACGACATAGCCAATATGACGTACAGGAGCCTCAGGATGCTCCAGAAGGAGCTTTTTCGCGTCTTCGATTCTGATCTCTTTCCTCCATGTGAGGAACTTTTTATTGAGTATGCGTGAGCAATAGAACGATAGCTCTTGATTTGTCAAGTCAAGTTCATCGAGGATTTCTTCCATAGAGTCGTAGCACTCATGATGCTTGCCGTCCCTTACCCAACGGGCAAGGTGTTTTTCAACTTTCTCAAGAGTCTTTCTGGAATTGATTCTTCCTTGGATCGCGGCGAGTCTGTCGCCTCTGATTCTGCGCAGCCGCTTGGATATAGCCGCGATAAGGGGATTCCCTTTGCTGGAATTTCCTTTCATTTTGCTTTGGTCGGTTGGAAGGAACGAAAACCGTTTGCGTTCCTCTGGTTTGTGGTTACAAAAGCAATCCTTAAAGGATTAACTACAATTCTTAATGAATATAAAAAAGGTGATGACCTTGGTTAGATGGCCATCACCTTCATAAAAGTCAGCGATGGACTACCAGCCCAGCACGTAGGCGAAGATCAGCGGCGCCACGATTGTCGCGTCACTCTCCACGATGAAGCGCGGAGTGGTAGGGGACAGCTTGCCCCAGGTGATCTTCTCGTTAGGAACGGCTCCTGAATATGAACCGTAGGATGTGGTGCTGTCGGAGATCTGGCAGAAATATGACCAAAGCGGTGTGCCCTTCCATCCGAGATCCTGCTCCATCATAGGAACGACGCAGATAGGGAAGTCACCGGCGGTGCCGCCACCGATCTGGAAGAATCCGACACCGGCTCCCGTGGCGTTGGCCTTGTACCAGTCAACGAGGAACATCATCACCTCGACGCCTGTCTTCACGAGGTCGGTAGGGAACTCGCCGCGGATGCAGTGGGCTGTGAATATGTTACCGGTTGTGCAGTCCTCCCAGGCCGGGCAGATGATCGGAATATTCTTCTCGCAGGCAGCCATTACCCAGCTGTCCTTAGGGTCGATCTCATAGTACTGCTCCAGAACGCCGCTGCGGAGAAGCTGGTAGATATATTCATAAGGGAAATACCTTTTTCCTTCATTCTTCGCCTTTGTCCACACATCGACGAGCGCGCCCTCAAGACGGCGGAAAGCCTCCTCCTCAGGAATGCAGGTGTCGGTCACACGGTTGTAGTGGTTCTCAAGCAGCTCCTGCTCCTGCTGAGGAGTGAGGTCGCGGTAGCCCGGAATCCTGTAATAGTGTGAGTGGGCGACAAGGTTCATGATGTCCTCCTCGAGGTTGTTGGCTGAGCAGCAGACGAACGAGAACTTGTCCTGACGGATCATCTCCGCGAGGGAAAGTCCGATTTCAGCGGTACTCATCGCACCGGCCATAGCAAGGAACATCTTTCCACCCTTGTCGAGAAGGTCACAATAGGCCTTCGCGGCGTCAACCACGCACGCCGAGTTGAAGTGGCGGTAGTTGTGGGTGATGAATTGTGAAATAGGTCCTTTTTCCATTTTTTGTCCTAATGTTAAAAGTGTTTTTTCTAATGCTATCTCGTGTCAGAAAAACCCTCTGAACGTACAATAGTATGCGAATTTAGAAATTTTAGATTACTTTTGCAATTGTTTTGGTTTTGAACAGGTTTTATTCTTCATGAATATTTGCCAGACAAGAAACTGTTTTGATGTTACTTAGTAAGCGTTAAAAAATAAGTTGGTAAAGATTTGGCGGTATTTTCGAGGATAGATGTCTTTTGGAAGGAGGAGTGTGCCGGTGGCACATGACTGATGAGGAAAGACATATAGACCGAAAAGACAATCAAAGATTACCAAGTTATTTTTTAAGGATTACTTAAGAAGTGGTTTTCCGAATATGCTAAAGATAGGCGATTACGAATCATTCAGCAAGGTGGCCACACCTTTCTATTATTATGACATTGATCTTTTCCAGAACACGGCTGACAAGGTGGCGGAGCTTTCCGCGCGCTATGGAATCTACGCCCATTATTCAGTGAAGGCCAATTCGGACAGGCGTCTGAATGATATCCTGAGTTCCAAGGGATTCGGAGCCGACTGTGTCAGCGGGGATGAGATAGAGTTCGCGGTCGGTTGTGGCTACGATCCGAAACAGATTTTCTTTGCCGGTGTCGGCAAGACCGACCGTGAGATCTGCCAGGCCTTCCAGGCCGGGATCGGGGCATTCGTGGTCGAGTCGCTGGAGGAGATCGGAATCATCAGCGCTTTGGCTCGTAGGCTGGACCGCAAGGCTTCAATCAGCCTCAGGATCAATCCGAATATAGACGCTCACACGCACCAGTACATCACCACCGGTCTCTATGAGGACAAGTTCGGCCTATCAGACAGGAGTTTTGACGGGGCTGTGGAGATGCTGAAGTCAGATCCCGCCCTTGATTTCTTCGGGCTCCAGTTCCACATTGGCTCCCAGATTCTGGATGTCGAGAATGTCATCGGGCTTGAGTGCGCCAAGGTTAACGAGATTGTCTCAGTGTTTGAGTCAAAGGGGTTGGTTGTCAGGAATATAGATTTAGGCGGCGGCCTTGGGGTCAATTATGACGACCCCGATTCGGATCCTATTGCTGATTTCGAGACCTGGTTCAGAACCATAGACAAGAAGCTTGCCCGCCGGCTTGACCAGACCGTCCACATTGAGCCGGGACGCTCCGTTGTGGCTCAGTGCGGATCTCTTGTCACCCAAGTTGTTTTTGTCAAGAAAGGGGAGAGCAGGAATTTCCTGATGGTGGACGCTGGGATGAATGATCTTATCCGTCCTGCCCTATACGGAGCGTTCCATAAGATCGAGAATATCACCGCTCATTATCAGGACGGGGATTCTCGTTCGGCAAGCATTTATGATGTGGTAGGTCCGGTCTGCGAGTCCGCCGACACTTTCGGCAAGGAACGTTCGTTGCCCGAGAGCCGCAGGGGAGACCTTATAGCCATCCGCAGCACCGGTGCCTACGGTCAGGTGATGGCCTCGCACTACAACATGCGTCCGTTCGCCCCGGCTGTATATTCAGACCGATTGTTGGAAGCTCCCCGCCGGAAGGATTATTTCCTTGGTTGATGAATATGCCATTAGCCGCGAATCAATAACCATCCGGTTCCTGAGCTTGCGGTTCCTGAGCTTGTCGAAGGGTCAAAGTGCCGGAGGATTTTATTCCCTGTATGGTTTGAGGTCGCTTCGACAGGCTCAGAGACCGGACATATTCCTACCTTCTGAAACCGCGGAGCTTTTGTGCGAGGTTTCCAGTCAGCGCGGTCTTCATCATCTTGCGGGTAGTCTCGAACTGCTTCAGAAGTTTGTTCACCTCGGCCACATTGGTGCCGCTGCCGTCCGCGATCCTCTTGCGGCGGCTTCCGTTGATGATCTCAGGATTGTCCCTCTCCTCCGGAGTCATGGACATGATGATCGCCTCTATCCCCTTGAATGCCTTGTCGTTGTCGATGTCGATGTCCTTGATGGCCTTGCCCAGCCCAGGGATCATCCCGGCCAGATCCTTAATGTTGCCCATCTTCTTGACCTGCTGGATCTGGTTGTAGAAGTCCATCAGTCCGAACTTGTCCTTGGCCAGTTTCTTTCTGGTCTCCCTGGCCTGCTTCTCGTCGAACTGCTCCTGAGCCTTTTCGACGAGAGACACAACGTCACCCATTCCGAGGATTCTGTCGGCGATACGTCCCGGGTGGAACACATCCATCGCCTCCATCTTCTCTCCGGAGGAGATGAACTTGATCGGCTTGCCGGTGACGTACTTGATGGAAAGCGCGGCGCCGCCTCTGGTGTCACCGTCCATCTTCGTGAGTACAACACCGTCAAAATCAAGCCTTTCGTTGAAGACCTTGGCCGTCTCCACGGCATCCTGACCGGTCATCGCATCAACCACGAACAGGGACTCTGTCGGATTCACGGCCTTGTGCAGGGCCGAGATCTCGTCCATAAGCTCCTGATCCACGGCAAGGCGGCCGGCGGTGTCGATGATGACCACTGAATATCCTTCCGCCTTGGCCTTGGCAATGGCGTTCCTCGCTATCCGGATCGGATCCTTCACACCTTCTTCCGTGTAGACCGGAACCTCGATCCCCTCACCGAGAACCTTCAACTGTTCGATGGCCGCCGGACGGAACGTGTCACAGGCGGCGAGAAGCACCTTCATGCCCCTCTTGCTCTTGATGTTGTTGGCCAGTTTGGCCGAGAACGTGGTCTTACCGGAACCGTTGAGACCCGCCACCAGGACTATTCCGGGATTCCCCTTGATGTTGATGTCCTGTGAAGCGCTGCCCATGAATTCGGCCAACTCGTCGTGGACGATCTTGACCATCATCTGCTGTGGCTTCACCGCCGTGAGGACATTCTGTCCCATGGCCTTGACCTTCACCCTGTCGCAGAAGTCCTTGGCCACGCGGAAGCTGACATCCGCGTCCAGCAGCGCCCTCCGGATGTCCTTCAGCGTCTCAGCGACATTGATCTCAGTGATCTTACCCTCACCCTTCAGAATCTTGAAGGATCTCTCAAGTCTCTCCTGTAAGTTATCGAACATATTCAGTAGCCTATTAATTGTAACCAACAAAGATAAGCAATTCCATTGGAAGAATAAAATCACGAGCCCTAAGCGAATCTAATCTGCTTTCATGTTTCGTGATTTGTAAGACGTTAATAGTCAGTATATTCGATAATCTTGCCCGCCCGAATTGACTGTCGGTATTGTCTAATTAGTTTGAAATTAATTGATTACGTTGCGCGTTTTGACGATCGTGAGTTTTTGTTAAACGGGCACATTAACAACCATAAGTTAATACAAAACCTTTTAGTAAATGAAAAAGAATCGCACTTACAAGGTAAACGCCTTTCTCATGATGCTGCTCGCCGGCACGCTGTCATTCAGCGCCACGGCAGCCGCCTCCGAGTCTGGTTTACTGCCCGAGGCAGCAGCTCAGCAGCAGCTAGTCAAGGGAACGATCGTCGATGTCAACGGCAACCCGATCCCGGGAGCCAGCGTGATGGTTCCTGGCTCAACCACGGGAACCGTCACTCAGATTGACGGAACATTTTCACTCAATGTGGCCGAAGGCACAAAGGTAGAAATCGGCTGCCTCGGCTACACCACGGTCACCACAACCGCCCGCAACGGCATGAAGGTAGTCCTCAAGGAAGACGCCATGATGCTGAGCGACGTCGTAGTCGTCGGCTACGGCACACAGAAGAAGGCTAACCTCACTGGTTCAGTCGCGACTGTTGATGTCAGCAAGACCCTTGAGGCAAGATCCACCGCTGACCTTGGCAAGGCTCTTCAGGGAGCTGTGCCGGGACTTACTGTATTGAACACAAGCGGTAAGATCGGTGCCGAGCCGACCGTTGTAATCCGTGGTGTCGGAACCCTTTCCAACAGTGCCACATCGAAACCTCTCTATGTGGTTGACGGAGTTCCGATTGACAACATCTCTTACCTAAACACCCAGGACATAGAGAGCATCTCTGTCCTCAAGGATGCTTCCTCATCATCCATCTACGGAACGAGAGCCGCATTCGGTGTTGTCCTCATCACTACCAAATCCGCAAAGACAACGGAGAATATCCAAGTAAGCTACACCAACAACTTCGCATGGAGCCAGGCAACTGTCCTTCCTGACTATCCATCGGTGATGGAGCAGATCACCGGACTTAACCAGGTCAACGCCAGATATGGGCTTGAAAGCGAGCTCTTCGGCATGTACCTTGACAGTGACGCTTACATCAATGCTGTCAAGGCATGGCAGAACAAACATGGCGGCAAAGCCGGATACCGCGAGATGATTGAGGGTGATGACTACATTCCTGGTGTAGGATATGTAGCAGACTGGGATGTGGCCGGCATCATGTTCAACAACGCGGCCCCGTCACAGAACCATACCATCTCCGTGCAAGGTAACGTAGGCAAAACCAACTACTACATGTCTGTCGGCTACGACAGGGAACAGGGCCTTATGAACTTCAACCCTGACAAACTCAAGAAATACAATGCCACAGTCAATGTCTCCACACAAGTGAATGACTGGATTCAGATAGGAGCCAGGGTCAACTATGTCAACAAAGACTATGAAGATTGTTCGGACGCACTCCGCCAGGGAACATATCAGTACATGTGGCGTTGGGGATCATTCTTTGGACCTTGGGGCTACTTCAGCAACGGCCTTGACGGACGCAATGCCATCTCATACCGCAAGCAGTCCGGAGAAGGCTGGACAAAGACGGACAACTTGCGTATCGGTGGATTCACAAAAATCAACATCCTCAAGGGGCTGACACTGAACGCCGACTACACATACCTACAGAACAACATGAGGTACAAGCAGGTCAATCTTCCCGTCCACATGATGAACACGTGGTCAGTCACCCCATCAGAAACGACGATGAGCACAACTACCTTCATTGATGCCCGCCGCTCCTACACAAGAGGCTACAGCGCCAACATCTATGGTAACTACGAGTTCAGCATCGCCGGCAAGCATAATTTCAACATCATGGCCGGTTTCAATGCTGACGAGTCGGAATACGAGTACCTCAGGGGCACTTACAACAACATTCTTGACACTAATCTGCCGGAAATAGCATTGACTTTCGACAGTGACAACAAGAATATATTCGCCCACAACCACAACGAGACCGGTTCCGCTGGTTTCTTCGGTAGAATCAACTATAACTACAAGGACAGGATCCTCCTCGAACTCAACGGCCGCTACGACGGATCTTCCAAATTCCCTGCGAACAACCGCTGGGCATTCTTCCCTTCAGCCTCAGCTGGTTGGAGAATTTCTGAAGAGCCTTTCTTCTCTCCTGTCAAGAGCATCGTGAACAATGCGAAGATCCGCGCTTCCTATGGCGAGATCGGAAACCAGGAAGTCGGCTCCAACATGTACATCGCCACCATCGCGCGTCAGGGATCTGACGTAAGCTGGCTCGGCACCGGATCAACCAAACTGACGACATTCGGCATGCCAAAGATGGTTTCCTCCACCCTTTCCTGGGAGACTCTTGCGACTACCAACATCGGTCTCGACCTTGGTTTCCTCAACGGAGAGCTTAACGCTACGTTCGATTGGTTCCAGAGAGACACCAAGGACATGCTCGCTCCTGGCCAGACCATGCCACAGGTGCTTGGAGCCACCGCAGCCTACGAGAACGCAGGTACACTCCGTTCCCGCGGATGGGAGATCACCATCGACTGGCATCATAACTTCAACGGGATCAACGTCTACGCAATTGGAAACCTTGCAGACTACACGACCACGATCAAAGAGTGGAACAATAACTCTAGATTGCTGAACTCCAACTACTCCGGCAAACGCTACGGTGACATCTGGGGATTTGAGACAGACCGCTACTTTGAGGCTTCAGATTTCAGCGGAGTTGACGCCAAAGGTAACTATATTCCTGTTGAAGGAGTGGCAAGCCAAGTTAACCTCCAGACAGGCAAGTTCGTCTTTGGGCCTGGAGACATCAAATTCGTCGACCAGAACAATGACGGCGTGATTGACGGAGGAAAAGGAACTGCTGACGATCATGGAGATTTGGTAGTTATCGGTAACACTCAGCCGCGCTATCAGTATAGCCTCCGTATCGGTGGTGATTGGAAAGGCTTTGACCTTGATCTCTACTTCCAGGGTGTAGGCAAGAGGCAAATGTGGACTCAGTCTGCTTTCGTCATGCCTCTCATGCGTGGAGCTGACGCCATCTACGCGAACCAGACATCCTACATTACCAATGAGGATGCGGCAGCCGGCAACATTGATCAGAATGCCACCTATCCAAGGCTAAGCTCAGGTGGTGCCGCAAAGGGAACCATCTCCGTACTCAACCAAGGTAGCACTAACTTCTACCCACAGTCCAAGTACCTTGTTAATATGGCTTATCTCCGTCTTAAGAACATAACCCTTGGGTACACCCTCCCTTCACAACTGACACAGAAAGCAAAGATCAGCAAGGTAAGAGTTTACGGTAGCATCTACAATGCTTTCAACATTATTGATCACACAAAGAAATATGGTCTTGACCCAGAAATCAACACGGGTGAAGGTTCTATGGGCAACGGTGTATGGGGACGTACAGACCCAATGCTGCGTACCTATTCTTGTGGTATCCAGATCACTTTCTAATTTCAAACACTGCTAAGAATCATGAAAAAAATAGTAATCACAGCAATAGCGCTGTCCGCACTGGTCCTTTCAGGATGTGATAACCTGTTGGACAAGCAGCCGATAGACCAGTTCACAGACGGTAACTTCTGGTCAAGCGAAGACAACGTTGAGGCCTTCGCAAACAGATTCTACGACTCGTTCTCCGGGTACAGTGGAGCCTTCTACTTCCCTACTCTTAACGACAATCAGGGAGTTGTTGGACTCAGCGACTGGAACTACAAGACCGTTCCGGCTTCCATCTCCCTTTGGAACAGTAACTATCAGGCACTGCGTAGAGCCAACCTCATGATAGATCGCGTTCCTAACGTGGCCTCCATGAGTGAAGAGGACAAGAATAATTGGATCGGAGTCGCCAAACTCTACAGAGCCCTTAAGCATTATGAGCTCGTAAGAGCGTTCGGAGACATCGTTTACGTTGACAAGCTTCTTGATGTTACCGACGAGGACAAGGAACTCTATCTCTACGGTGAGCGGCAAGATCGTGACATCGTGATGGACAAGGTTCTTGATGACCTCAATTTCGCCGTAAACAACATCACGATGAACCCTGGTTCAAGGACAGCATTCAACGCCGCGGTCGCACAAGCCATCAAATCTGAGATTTGCCTGTACGAAGGAACGTTCTGCAAGTATCGTTCTACCGCGGATGGACAGAAAGCCGCCGACGGTGCGCGCGCGCAGAAGTTCCTCACCGAATGTAAGGAGGCCAGCAAGGCCATTATGGACAATTCAATGTACGCCCTCAACGCAAGTTATCAGGGCAACTACAACTCTGTTGACCTTGCGAAGAACAAAGAAATGATTCTTTACAAGAAATACCTCTACGGTGTTTTCGGTCACTCTACGATTGACTACACATGCTCGTCCACAATGCAGAATGGTATGTCGAAAGCCGCATTTGACTCATATCTGTTCACTGACGGAAAGCCTCTCGCAACCACTTCCATGGACAAGAGCGACCATCCTGTCATGGACAAAGGACACCTTAGCATAGTCAAATTGTTAAATGTACGTGACCCTCGTCTTTCTGCTGCTATCGACACTGTGCTGATGTACAAGGGCAACGCCTTTGCCCGCTTTGACCTGCCTTCAGCCGGCGGCATGGAGACAACATCAAGCACTGGTTACGGTGTCTTCAAGTTCGACAATGATGACATCGAGGTAGCAAGAAGAAATCAGGGCGGCTCCAATGAGACTGACGCTCCTATCTTCTGGCTTGCCAACATCTATCTTAACTACGCAGAGGCTTGCGCCGAACTTGGCAGCTGCACAGAAGCTGATCTAAACGCGTCTATCAACAAGCTTCGCGACCGTGTAGGAATGCCTCATCTCACCACTTCTCCTGCCGCCGACCCTGCTAATAATATGGGCGTAAGCAACCTGATCTGGGAGATCCGTCGTGAGCGTCGTGTCGAACTCATGTACGACAACGATGACAGGTACTGGTGCCTCATTCGTTGGCATCAGCTTGACAAGCTCGACACCAGCAAGTACCCTGAGCAGACAAAGGGTGCCTACATCGCAGACGAGCCTACCGTTGGTTCCGATGACTGCGCTGTGGTTGACGCAAATGGTTACATAAGCTTCTCAGCAGGCAAATCAAGAATCTTTGAGTCCCGTCAGTACCTCTACCCTATTCCTTCAGGACAGATCGACCTCTACGAGGCCGCCGGGAAGACCCTGACACAGAACCCTGGTTGGGATAAGTAAACTCGCAAAAGGGTTTTTAGCTATTTTTCACACAAAGCGTGGCCGGGGAAGCACCCGGTCACGCTTTTTTATTATTCTATTGATCTTATGGTAAGCATTCGAGGAAGTACGTGCGTCGATAAAGTTTGACTGCAACTTGCATCAGTGTGATGCCGGTTGCAGTCTTTTTATGGGAGTGTGATATTGGTTCGAGTTACTTTGCGGACAAGGCGCGCCAGTTTGCGGGAAGAAGGTCTGCGTA